>FUFK010043884.1_pt1 | contig 23198 bp, 27 predicted proteins | sample 1021851 | NCBI WGS metagenome assembly FUFK01 (sample SAMEA51879418, study PRJEB19060) | metagenome | reverse complement strand
AGTGTCCAATGCCACTGCTTTACACCTTTAGAATACCAAAATTGTAAACGCATAAAGTTTTAATTTATATATGAAAGGGGGCAGAGCCCCCTACGGTCACTTGGGTAACAAGGAGTAACCAATCCCCGATTGCCCCTTAGGCAGTGACGAGTTCGTCAGTGCGGGCAAATTCTCTCGTAAGAATACGAGAGAACGCTACGATGTTGTTCGCAGCAGTGTCAGATGATTTTGCATCTGTGGTTTGCTCTCCGAGCAGGTTTTCAGTCATGCTCCTTATACCCTGTCGAAACCATTGCACCCCCTAGCTTATGGAGGTGAGGGGAGTCGAACCCCTGTCCAAAATATCGGTGGCACCACCTACATGTCTTTTTGAGTCNTACATCAGGACTATACAATCCANTGTATCCANGAATATCTAACTCCTTTNGTAACTGGAGTGACTTCATGTGGAAACAAATACAGTGCTGGAAATACTAACACACTTCCCTTCTTTATATTGACAGTGTGTTCTTCCCAGAATACAAAATCACCGCCTTCAAAGTCATCATTCAATACACCCACCACACTGGTAACTGGTATCCCTCTAAATTGTCCTTGAAAGAAGTCTCGGATATGATCGTAGTGAGGACTAAGATAATCGCCAACAGCATACTTATTGAATTTTATACCAGAGCTAGCTTCCCAGAATGAACCACCGCCGCCAGATCCAATACTATAATAATTATATTTTTCATGAAAGGCATGATGCAACTCATCATTTATATGAGGTTGTATTATGTCTGATGCTTCTGGGCAATTTACAGTTGACTTCATCTTTGATTCTTTATCAAGATCAACCTGTTCATGATCCTGATACCACATGAAGTCTCCCCATTCACGAGAATCCAAATAAGAAACTATCTCATCACATTCCTGATGAGATAGCAAATCATATTCAAATATATGATCTTTAAGATTCGGGTACTTTAGGACCATCTTTTAGCACCTTACTACCAGTTTGTTTGGCAATATATGCCGCTAACTCTGGAGTTTCTTCCCATTCCCAGATTTGATTATGTTGTGGGTTCTTCTTTTGAATCGTGAGTGTGCGTTTTACCAATTTCAACCTCCCTAGTTAGTAGTTCAATTTCTTTTTCAAGGCCAATAATCCGAAGTTCAGCATCATTAGCCGATCTCTCCAGTGCCCTTACTGAATGAGATATTTTTGCAATCTCTTTTCCAAAGGCATCAATGTTTTGGAGAAGTAAGTTGTTTCCAAATGACTGAGGGTGTCCCTGTTCTGCGTAGGCAGTATCTTCTACTTCCTCGCATCTCTTAAGATACTCTTCTCTTGTCATTCTATTGTTTTCAGTCATGAGTAGTCCATGTAAATGTTTCCAGATATTGTAGTTCCCTCATTGCCTGAGTTTACCATGTGCATTAAGAATGATGGAAATATAATTATACTTCCAGGTCCTAACTGCGGCTTATAGTCTAACGCAAATTGAGGTAAAGTGCAACCAAAGTGATTCTGAATGTTATGGATTGAAGGATTAAAGAAAGATGTTCTTGATGTCACATCAACATAAATCACAAAACTCCACTGACTATGAGGGTGTATGTGAGCATCTTGATAGTCATGTTTTTGATAAACATTCTTCCATATATGTCCAAACCTAGCATCCTTGCCCATCAATTGAGCTGGGTATAGGTTTCTCTCAACAACCTCTGACAAATATTGCCATACTGTTGTCGGAACCTCTTCTGGTTTCTGAGTTCCAAAACTAGACGGAACTCCCGAATCCCACGTTGGTTCTAGTGGTGCAAAGGGAATATCATCAAATTTACTAAGTTCAACCTTATCTTCAAAGATAGGGATACTAAAGATTTCTTTTTTCATTTTGAAGGTAGAGGGTCAGTTCTCATTGTTTTATACACTAGACTTGCTCTTAGTCCACGATATTTTTCATTTGGTGGCATACCATGATGCCATATATTTCCCTTGAAGAATATAATTCTGCCTGGGGCAGGGTCTATTCCTTGCCATTCATCATTTAACTTATACATTAACTGTCCACCCCAATCAGGTTCCCAGTGTTTATTGACATAGTAACAAAAACTGAGTCCGTTATCACATGTACAATCTTGATGTGGCGTTGTATTATGTATCCACTGTTGTCCGTTTATCATTATCTCTCCAAGTTCTACCTTGAATGGGAGAGTGTGCATAACTGCACTGTAGATCATTCTAAAGGCACTATCCTGTGCAACGTCATTTCTTTCTGGTGGGAATATCTGTTGTTTTAAGGCTGGTGCTTCTGTCCATGTAGGATCTGCACCTACATCTCTACCATCTTCAGCATATCCACTGGTATGACCCCAGAACCAATTATATCCAGTCATCACCATATCATGTACATGGTGAATAAACCAGCCTGGGAATAAGTTGTCTATAACATAGATTTCATCTTTAGATAGATCATACTTTGACCAATCTAGAAACTCTCTATTTCCATCAATGTAAATCATCTAATTTCTGTGAATCACTTTTTTCTAATACTTTTTCATAACCGTTTACGGCGGCATCTATGATTGCCTTTCTCATGTCCTCGTGCAATCTTTCTGTTGCNGAAGGTAATCCTTGTTGCCCAGGCAATTCTTTATCTTTTTGTGCATCTACATCAATGATCTCAGGTGGCAATGGTTTAGGTGCATCTACTCTTCTGTAAGTAAATCCCTCACCCTCATGTAATTGTAGAGTGGTGATGGCATATTTTTCGTGACTACAATCACAATATTTTTGTCCTAGTCCGTCATAAACTGACCAGTATGGATAAAAAGGCATGTTAATTTGAGTTTAGAATGTCGTCCCAATCAAAGTCTTCTACTGCTTCTGCTTGTTTTATTTGTTTACTTGCCTTGGCATTATTATATCCTATTGCTTGCAAGTATCCCCATGCAGTAGTTTCATCATCATTTCTTAGACTACGCAACGAGTCTGCTCCATTTATATAGTGGTTGATTCTAGGTACATTTTGTTGAATAATATTATTCATTTCATCTTCCGCATCCACTATTGCTTGATCGTATGCTCCACAATCGTTTGGAATATTTCCGCCTGGAGGGTTTCCTGTGTATCCTATTGCAGCAGTTATAGATCCAATACCACTTATCACAAGTCTTTGTCCTAAACTTGCATGTGTAGTAGTGACATCCCCATCAGCTCCTCTTATTGATATAGTAGGCCATTGTGTTGTTCCTACATAATATTCTACTCTACCAGCACCAACAAGAGGCTCTGGTTGATCTAAAATTTCTCTCCACTTAGCAATTATATCTGGATCTCCGTTGTTCGTAAGTTCTAACTTATGTCCTTTACCTATGTTAGCACCTCTTGCTATACCTATCTCTACTGGGTCTACTGGATTTTTACTAGATTCAAATTCTATATCTTCCAAATTTCCAGGCCTTACAACTATAAACGAACTGTTAATGCCTGGGGCAGATGGTTGGGCACTGAGTTCTGCAAAGTAATATGATGATACTACACCAACATAGAATGAAGTGCCTATCTGTGGGTCAATAGAATTGGTAACTACGTTACTTAAAGTGGCAAAGTCATATACTACTTCCACCGCAGTAGTTATTCCTGTCTCATTGTCAAATATACTTGTAATACCAACAGCAGTTCCAAATCCTGTAATTGTAGTTCCAGCTGCAATTATTCCTAAACCAGCTTTATCTGGAGAAGCATAAACTTCGTCACCTAGACTAAATGAAGTAATGAATCCTATTTTCTGATCAGCATAGAGTTTGTTGTCTCCTGTTGTGCAGAATCCACTCACAGGATAATTATATGCAGCGTAGTCTGTCAATCCAAAACCAGTAACAGATGTTCCAGCTCCTGCTAAAAATACTGTAGGACTGTCAAGACTATCTGTTATGAAGTCTCCTGTTTTAATACCAGATAGTCTACCTGTAGTGAATCCAGCTAAAGTTTCTGCATCATCGTCAAGTAATATCAGAGCACTACTACCTACATTAGCATCAGCCTTATCAATAGTTTCTACAACGTTTGCAGAGTAATCCATGTTTTTAGGAAACTTGTAGAACTTAGGTCCATAGTATCCTAAGAATCTAAATGTGTTGGGATCTTTTGTAACTTCATAAGTTACAGATGGCCTATTATTCCTGTTGTAATATCTGTACTCTCTAGTTTCTACCTGTGTCCAAGTTAAATCACTTCTACATCCATGAGATATTCTATTAAGATATGCCTGTTGTACAGCAGTAATCTTTTGATTGATTGGGTCAATTAGTGGTGGTATTTTTTGATCAATTTTATTAATTAGTTCATCATACTCATCAATCTTTACATCAATTAGTGCCAACTGTTCGTTGAGAGAACTGGTTTCAGTCTTTGTAGTTTCTCTTTGCTCTCTTAGTCTTTTACCTATTTCTTGTGGATCTATTGTCATTCTACTGCTCCCTCATATTCTGTTTCAAGTTTCTTAACGTCTTTACGTTCAGCATAAACTATGTAACTACAATGAATATAACGTGAATTAAACTCGTGAGGATTAATCAATATACTGGTCTTATCTTTCATTCTGGCGATATTATAACACAAGTTCTGATGTTTTCCAATAGGAGTTAGTTGCACTGTGATAGAATCCTCATCTACAAGATCTTTCCAGTAGTATGGTAATTCTATCTCATTATCGCCTTTTAAGATTCCCCTTAAATATACACCTATCTCTGGTCCTTCTAAACAGGAATATCTCAATCTATGTGGGAACTCTTTACTTGGGTGCGGTATATCAAAGAACTTAAATGGTGCAGCAACACTAGCAAATTCTCCTCTGGCCGCTCTGATAGTGGCACATGTTACATTACCACCAACAAGAATCTTACCAAGACAATCAATCCTCCCCATCACAGTTATGCTGCCATTAAATACTGATGGTGCATTTCCTAGATTGAGAGCATTCTTAGTATTGACACCGTTAGTTATACTTGCTGAGTTTCTAATTGTGATACCAAACTTCGTACATAATCCTGTGAAATTACTAACTGCAATTACGTTTAATATACCGAAGTAATTAGATATACCATGAACCTGTAGAGATAGTGGTGTAGGTAAACCTATGGGAGGTCCTATCATAACAGTTGCCAAAGGTACGCCTGGGTTTGGAACTAATCCAAAGTAAACAGGACCATTAGCAACCAGTGTGCCTGGAAAAACCTTTGGTACGCCTGGCAAAAATGATAGATCTAAAGCACCGACAACACACTTGTCGCCGATCATTTGTATCGAACTTGTTACTGCCATCTATAAGAAATCCTTGAATCTGTCTGCAAACGATAGTATCATTCCCAAGAAACCTCCTTGTTTCTTGTCCGTCTGAGTTCCCATACTGATCTCAACACCAGCACTAAGATCAACAAAGTTTCCACCCATACTTAACTTACCCACACATAATATATTCGCAGTGTTTCCTTCTAAGTTAGTTATTGGACTTCTCACATAGAGTTGTCCAGTAACATCAACGGTCATCTCATCACCAACTTCAAATCTAACATTTCTTGCCTTTATAGTTAAGTCTCCGTCTTGAACATCAATCAACATATCTCCATACTTGCAAGCGATGTTCTTAGCCAAAGAACCTTTCTTTGTTCTTAATCCTACAGTTTCATATGAACAATCATTTACAACTAATTTTTGTGTACCATCTTTATAAAATGCAATTCCCTGCCCTTCATCTGTGACCATTGAGTAGTCAATGGTTTTACCTTTTAAATCACCTTTGGTTATAGGAAATCCAGACGCTACCCTAAATCCAGGCACGTTTTTGTAATATTGTTTGGTATTTTTCTTTTGAGTATTATCTGACATTAGTATCCGCCTCCGTAGCCTCCGCCACCCGATCCGCCAGACCCGCCACCACCAGAAGGAGGAGTACTAGGAGGAGGAGTGCTTGGTGGAGTTGGTGGCGGAGTTTGTTGTTGAGGAGTTGTTGGTTGAGTTGTTTGCTGAGGTGTGTTATTGATCGTTGGAGTTGTGTCAACAGCACTTGTGTCAGACTGATTCGTTGTAGTGGTGTCGGGAACATTAGTAGTTTCAGTGGTCTGAGGAGAATTGTTTGTTGATTCGCTTGGAGGAACGTAGTTTGATCTTACTGGTTGACCAAGACTTTCCTCTTTAGTATTGTATATTATATCATGTGGAGTGTTTACATGGTAAGCACCAACCATTTTGGTTCCTGTTGCTGGGTGGAAGTGGAAAGGTCCGAAGTATGGGTTTCCATTAACCCAACCAATTTGTTTCTTAGGTAAACTGTAAACACAATCGACCACCTTAACAAATAGATTTCCACCAGCTTTCGCACCATCGGGAATTGGTATTCCTCCACCACCAAATCCACCATCAACAGAAGGTCTAGCTCCACTGTCCGCAACAAAATTAGGACTATAGGAGATTATTGGTATTAGTTGAGCACCTCTTCCTGTTCTCGTATTTAGTGTGACTTCTGGGATTGACTTATGTTTATCTTGACAATTTATATTGTTAATTCCAACTATTGATCCAGCTGGAGTTAAAACTAAATCAAATGTACAAGCACCAACTTGTCCAGAGTCACCTGACGTATATCCGATGCCAGGTCTGTATGGTACAAGACTTGTAACAATACCTACGGCCTCACTACCTATTCCAGAAATTCCCCTAGTTGTGAAATTATAAGTATCAGTTCTAGCCAAACCAGCGAAAGAGTTATCTGCAAGGTCTTTGAATGAACCCTCAGACATTGAAATATAGTATTCAGTATTGAATTTAAGATCATTCTTTGGATCAACTTTGATGATTCTATCAGATAAGAATGATATCCTGTTGTTTTTTATATTGATTCTTTCATGTACAACATTGCTCACAGATTCTGTGATAACTACTTCTCCTACACCTTTTACAACAGGTTCGTTAAAAGTTATTGAAAGAGATGCAGCTGTCTGAACACCAACAGCATCATCAGCTGGCGTTGTGAATGTAATGTATGGAGGAACATCTTCTGTTCCCTCTATTGGAGTAGGACCTTCTGTTACAGGATACTTTGGAGGAATGACATTAGTTGATATACAGTATCCAGACCCAGCAGAAAGCATGTAAACATCAACAACTTTTCCTTCATCATCTATAATTGCCTCGGCCTTAGCACCACCACCCTTACGAGTTTTATCCACAATGGTAATTGTTGGTGGTTCTGTGTAGTTTAGGCCTGGCTCTGTAATCTCCAGTGTTAATATACTTCCATCATCAGCTGATACGATTGGAACTAATGCAGCAGTTTTAGTTCCATCGCCATGAACTTCTACTTTTGGAGGAATACACTCTGACCAAAAGAATCCAGGCGGAATACCAGGACCAAGATCATCTTGAGTCTTTGGACTTTGAGTTTTATTATTACAATCGAAGAACTCAGGTATTCCACCACCCATCATACTGAGGATAGAGAACCTTGCTCTCGCATCATATACTCCTGTTCCGTCTTCATTATCTCCTGAGAAACTAGCACTGTCAGCAAATTGTTCTAGTCCCTTCAACACTTCCATATTATCTAAAACACTACTCATCTTAGTAGCTGGTTTTGTGTTTAGACCCATACCCTGTGTCCAATCTTCATATTCTTTACATGCTAAACCAGTACAATTTAAGAATGAGAGTATCATATTAATATAACTACTGATCTTACCTAACAGACCACCAATACTACCTAGAGCACCCATCAACCAATCCAATCCGTTTAGTATTGGTGCTAATAATCTGGTCAAACTATCATATATGCCTCCCAAAAGGTTAGCTATAGCCTGTTCGATAGCACAAACTGTAGGGTTAATTGCCTTTCCTACCATGTTCAATAACATATCTTTCAACATGTCGAACAAGTCTTCAAAACTGGTGTCAAACAAACAGAATATGATGTCTATAATTTTTTGTAGAGCCTTAGACACCATAGGTTTTTGTGGTTCTGGAACTATGAGTGCCTGTAATTTTCTGAATATTTTCGATAGAAGTTTTGTTATCTTATCTCTAATCTTATTGATTATTTTCTTTATCGCAGCACTAATCAACCTAGTGAACTTGTTGACTATTCTCTTTATGTCTCCGATAAGATTATTGGCAGCATCAATATACACCCCAGCAAACTCCGTCAATGAGTTTACTGTGGTTAGGAAACTACCTAACTTTGTTGCTATGTCTGCTATGGGGTCTTTACCACAACCATCATCTCTAGTATGAGGTCCTAATTGTGTATTGTTAAAGTTATTAGTTGCAGCATCTTCCTTGAATCCACCTTCTGTTTCTCCACTTCCATCATCTTCTGATTGTTTTTCTTCCTCTATTTCACCAGCTTTATTCTCAGCATTTTCTTCTGGTGTCGCTACTGGTTTCTCTTCTGCTATAAATTCAGTGGTAGGTTGATAATCAAATATTTTACCAGTTACAACACCAAAGGCATTTTCCTCTGAATTTGCTATACTCTCTCCCTCTTGTATAGTGCTGCCTTGATAATTTCCATAACTTGCTGGAGGTTTCTCAAAGTTTGCAGGACCAAACTCACTGTTTACGTTTCTTGCTAAAGCACCAAAAATTACTGGTTGTTGTGCTTCTTCTCCATCTAAGAAGAAACCAAAGACAGTTTCTCCCCCAACCATACTGGAACTCTCACCCAACATTCCCTGTCCAGAACCTTTAGAGGCATCCACTAGAACATGAGCCCAAGGCAGATCCTCATCAGGTAAAATGTTCTTGGAAAATGAGTGAAATCCTATTATTCTAACTTTACATCTAAATGCCCAGCCCTCTTCTAGATCGGTAGACTTGTCCCTCCAAACATCAGGAGGAGCAACTTGTCCAATCCACCATACGAATCCATCTCGTCCAACGAAGTTGGTCTGTAAAAGAGCACTGTCTAGCATTAGTCGTCATACACCAAACATTCTGGTTCGTCTGGGTGCATATCGCAGAATAGTTCTAAAGCATTAGGATCATGATGATCTCCTGCCTCGATCTCTTTTTTATGATGTTCTGCGTAGATTTCCAATTCTTCTAGTTCAACCTTAAGATGACGGCGTGCCGCTGGTGAAGTAGTAGGATCTTCAATCTTCTTCCTATCTTCCTCTATGTGTTTTTCTATACTTTCCATAAGTTTTCTCCTTATTGTATTCCATAAGAATCTCTTACGAGATTTAGAGCAGATACATTCCGCCCCTCAGTAATTTCAAAATGATGTCTCAAACTACGAATTAAGTAGATTCCGCTTAGTTCCTGATCAGATTCTTTTGTTCCAGTTCCACCTGATTCTTCAGGTCCAACTTTAGGAAAAATCAGTCTAATCGGTGTACCAACTCTCAAGTTAATATTACATGGTATAGTTATATTTAGGGACTGTTGGAACAGCAATGTGTATCTAGAGAACGACTTTGCCATGTCAGAAATGGTTCTACCAGAACCTTTCTCATTCAATTCGTGATCCCACATTCCCGAATCACCTAACCTTACTAACACTCTTGAGGCGAATTTTGTTATGTCACCTTGAGGTATAGGAACAGAGTCACCAGCAGTCTTTATGTTGGCTTCCTCAATTTCCTTTGCTAAGTTAAATTGGATTGCATCTGCTTTCCAGTTTAACGGATCATAAAAATATGTCAAGTTACTGTAAAGACCAACCCTTAAATTTTTCTGTAGATTAGTAGTCTTGTCAGTATAGTGGTTGATAATCTGTTTTTCATTCTCATTACCATCCCTGCTTATCATACCAGAATATGTGTATGTTTCTACTCCATACTCTTCTGATAGATCCTGAGAAGTTATATCCTCTGGATACTCTACTTGTGTAGCATCTATCATTTTATCTACGGATCTAAAATTAAATCCATCATAGTCTTCGTAGAAAAAGAATCCAGCAGTTCCTTTTGCCTGACTACCAGCCTCACCTGTAGCACTACCTGTCACAGGCACTGCCTTTGGGCATAACCATGTACAAGTATAAAATGCCTTTTTATTGTTTCCCATGAATCCATATTCAGTGGCAGATGGTTCTATCTTCTTTATTCTCGCTTCATCAACCTCAAGTATGTCCTTTAATATTGTCTCTACATGAGAACTGATTTGTCCTCTGGGGAATCTATTTCTACATCTAACAGTTTCGTTCTTCAAGTTTTCCAATGTACAACACTTAAGTGTAAATATCTCCTGTCCTTCTGTCTGTGTTAATCTTTCAATAGCAACAACATAAAGTGGATTTTCATTTGAATCACCAAATGTTATATCACCGTAATCAGTTCCAATAACTATATCTATTCTCTCATATCCTCTGATAGGAACTAAACTATACAATGCTTGAGTAGTAGATATTTTTAAGTCTACTGTAATAGATGGTGATAGTATATCCTCATAGTAATCAAATGACACTACAGAGGCAGTGATATCAAGATTATCTACCTCTCTTTTTTCTTCATCTTTTGACCCACCCTTTTTGAAAATAATCTTATTTTCTGGGGTTATTATTATTCTTTTAAAGTGGGTTTTTAAAAGTGATGACATTAACTAGCACCTAAACTATTGAGTGTTAAAGTGGCAATGATTGCACCCTCATCGGCAGGCATGAGAACTGTACCTGTTTGCATTTCACCACCCATTGAACCAGCTACCATACCAGCATCACCTTTATTGTTTATCGGTGGCACCATGACAACCGTTTGTTGTCCTCCTCCGCCACTTGGTTGGTCATAAGACATAGATTTGTTTGGAAGAGTCATTGCTTGCATCATTTCTCCAGATGTTTCAACTTGAGATGCTGAAACCTCACTGGTTGAGTTTTTATTCAATTTGTCAACAACTTTTGATGCAGCCTCACCTTTAGTTATACTACCATCTTTATTCAAATCTAGACCTATATTTTGTTCATATGCTTTGCCAGTATATCCCTTCATTGCACCTTCACCAAACAAAACAAAGTCATCTGGTTTACCAACTGCAGCAGGGAATAATACACTCATATACAAATCAGAAACGTCTCCTTCTTTACCATCCATACGTCCAGTATAGTTCTCTTCTAAAAACTTATCAACATATTCTAACTGTTCTGTTCTGGTCATTGCAGCTAATTCCTCTGTACTGGTTCCCAATCCCTCAGCAGTAGAAGGCATGAATTGTATCAAACCAACAGCACCCGACCCTGCCAGATTTTCTTGTGCTGGATCAAATGATCCTCCAGTTTCAAAATCCATAACTGCAAGTAGATCTTCTGTAGGAACATTTAACTTCTCAGAAAGGTCGCCTACACCAGACATGAATGATTCATCCTTAGCAACTTCCTCTGGAAGAGTGTAACTTGCAGTACCCACAGAATCCCCAGACATAGTTTTAAGTGGTTTCGCTGTCGTGAGGTTAACCTCTCTTAACGTGCTTCCATCTTCTTGTAATACCTCTCCCTTTACTTCCTCTTGAACTTCTTCTTCAGTCTTATTGGCAAAAGGATTCTTAATACCTAACCACTTAGGTCCAAGATATCCATCACCTTTTTCAGCTCCAACGAAATCTCTTATGGAATTTACTACTTGTGAGTTGTTTATAAACTCAGCAGTATCTTGCACAAAATTAACAACTTTCTCACCAGTATCTTGTAGGAAGTTAATGATTTTCTCACCCAAGCCTGGTCCTTCATTATTAAACAATCCACCTCTTTTTACAATGAAAGCAAACTTCTCTGTCATCTCTTGAAAAGCATCAAGATCAACTGGTTCTTTACCAAACTGTACAAACTTCTCATCATTTAACTGTTGTCTTGTCTTCCCCTCATCACCTTCTTTAGGTTCTTCGTCAGGAGTTTGTTCTGGCGCTTGATCTGGTTTCTTTGTACTTATCTCTGACTGATCCTTATCAAGATCCTTTGCTTTTCCATCTACAGTTTCGTCTAGTGTCTTTTTACTCTTATCCAACTGTTTCTTTTCTTCACCCAAATCTTTCTTCATTGCGTCTACATCGCCACCATACTGACTATTGAGTACATCCGTTGGACTCTGAGCTCTGGCTTTCAATGCAGTTCCTAAAACCATTGGTAGTATTATGGCACTACCAATCAACATCTTTCCTAACTTTTTACTACCACCGCCATGAAATGTGTTTGCGAACTTTCTCGCTTTCTTCATGGTCGATTGGCTGGGAAGACCGCCAGATATACTCTTAGACTCTGTTCCCATGAATCTAGCAAATCTAGTGATTACAGTCTCTGCTCCAGTTACAGCCTGAGACGCTTTCTGTTTTACTTTTAAAATTGATGATTTATTCATTACATCGCATCCACTATATTAAACACCGCTTTAGCATGTTGTATATGTATATCATCTAGTCTCATGGCAGGGATCATAGGTAGTTCATTATTCATCTTGGTTTTGTTTCTAGTTATAGGTTTATTACCCTGTTTAGAATCTGTAGGAAGAGGCATTGTAGTAACCTGTCCGCTTCCACCACCTTCATCCACAAGACCTGTTGCTGGTTGAGATATATCAGTGGCAATCTCTGACATTGCATCTGCATTTCCTGTGTCACCTTCAATCGTGCTGGTGTCTGTAGTTTCGGCAGCTGTTACCTCTGATGTACCACTATCACCACCTGATACTTCACTATCCTCTTCCTCTTTTAAACCTCCACTTGATGTTTCTGTTGCATTGATGACAATGTTTCCAGCGGGATCTTCAAGACTCTTCCTAAATGCACTAGCATCAAACTTGAATGTTTTTCCAACATTCTGAGTTATATTAGATCCACCTTGTTCTCCTCTTAGTCCATCTGCTCCAGTATCTCCCTTTTGTGCTTTGAGTTGGAGATCCTCAATTATGTCCTCAAATAGTCCAATTTTCTTCTCTATAAACTCTCTCTTTTTTGTACCTTTCTTTTCGCCACTCTCATACTTTGCTAGTTCCTTCCTTTCCTCTGCAATCTTCCCTTCCAAATGTTCAATCTTTGCTTGTGTAGGAGTGATAGTCATTGCACCAGACTCATCTGTTTTTAATATAGCATTGGGTTGTCCAGTAACAGTTTCTTGTGGTTTAACTTCACTCTTTTGTTCTGTTGTCTCTCCACCTGTATCTTCTACCTTTGGTGGTTCGTCTACTTGTTCTACACCATCTACATCCGACTTGGTATCTTCTTTATTATCTTCTTGTTGTTCTTCTTCATTATCTTCTTGTTTCTTTCTAGTTTTCTTCTCCAATATTCTTAATGAAGAAGCCATGTCCTCCACAAGTTGATTGAATCTCTTACCATCTATCTCATCATTGGATTTTACTTTATCATTTCTCTTTCTACCTAACACCTTATTAGCAATGAACCCAGCACCACCAACGACAGCAGCGCCCAATGCAACTTTACCTAACATCGGAGCAGCTGCGGCGAGTGCCGCTGGAGCAGCCTTCATAGTCATCGCCATCAAACCGATCTTGGCAATGTTTGTTATAAGACCTTTGAAGAAACCACCTCTAGGTTTGGCGATTTTTGCTTTGGCCATCTTATTGATGAGATCAACAACTATTCCCTTTGCCTCAGTAAGGAATCCGATTGTGCTCTGTAGAGATGATCTCAACCCACCTAAACTACCTGAGAATTGATTTAATGAATTCAATCCTCCTGAGAATATTGAACTTAAGAAACCTTGTGGATTAAATTGTTGTTGTTCTGGTTGTACTGCCTGTTTTATTCTAGGAATCGCTTGTTGAATCTTACTGTCTATCAGTTTTGGAAGATTCTTAACACCACCACCTATAGCGGGTTGTTCTGGTGGCTGCAACATCTGTGGAACAGATGCTAAAGGCATCTTACTCCTTACTGTACTTAAACTCTTTCTACCTTTAGGACCCTGTGCTACACCTGTTAGAGCTTTACCGACTCTACTATTACCAAATATCTTAGCAGCCTTAGCAGTCTTCCTACCAAAGCGTTGAGCACCTTTTAATAGTCCTGATAGTTTAGCCATTTCTGATTTGTGCTTCTCTTGCTTTTGCTTTTAGGTTTTCTTCTTCAATGTGTAATTTGAGTAATCCAACGTAAATATCTCGTTCCCAAGGAGGCATGTTCTCTATCTCTGTTAGAGAGTATTTGTGGAACTGCATGAGTGCGAAATTGATTCGGAAGTATGTCTCAAGATTTATATGAGACATACCTAGGCGAAAAAATCGGCCAGTCCCTCCAGTATCACAGTGTTCTTTTTCTTGGTGTTTGGATTAATTACTTCTAATTTATGTTGTAACTTAGGCATAGTTTGGAAGAATTTTTCAATCTTTGCAAACTGTGCTGATGTTAATGACTCGACCCATTCTTTAAGTTCTTTCTTAGTACACTCAGAAGCTGAGAACATCTCTTCTTCATTATACACCATATCAATACAAGATGCTATAATACTAAATGATTGATCAACTGTATCCTGATTCTCTAAGAAGTTAGTGTCGATAAACTGACTGAGAGAAGGATACTTCATCTTAACAGTATATCCATCTGATAATTCAATATCAGTGGTATGATCCTCCGCTGTTATCACTTTAATATCATTGATTGGAACATTAACTCCAACCTCAGTTTTTCCATCATCACCACATGTAATTAAAAGATCTATTGATTCACCAACAGATTTGCCACGGATATTTAAAAACAAATATTCAATGTCAAAGGCAGGGAGAGTATCAATTTTGATTCCCTTTGTCAAAACACATTCTTTAATTACTTGTTTTACGGCGTTTGTGATCTCTTTTTGATTTTGTCCTTCTAATGCAAGTATCAGTATCTTTTCTTCTTTTACCAAGAACGGTCTGTACTTTACAGTCTTTCCGTTTGAAGGTAATACCAATTCATACTCAGAGGTCGTAATTTTAGGTAAAGGCATAATATGTAATTATTCTTTATTATTTAGAGGACTTTTTTAAGCTACATCTGATAAATTTTGGAACTGATCAAAGTTACCTTTAACTTCTGTTTGTCCACTGTTGCCTTCGGTAACTTCTTTATCCATTTGATTTAGAATTTTATTCTGTCCCGAAGTGGTTGGTAGTGTGGTTAGTTCATATCCAGACTTAGTGTAGTTAGATACCATAACATATCTATCGTAGGCAAACTCAACTGTTATCTGTAGAATTGTTGAATTTTGATATGTCAATGCCACATCTTGTATTGCAGTTGGAAAGATGTTTATAAATTTATAACTCAAGGCGTTGGGTGCAAACATATTACCTGTAAGTTCAGAAGTTGAAGATCCAACATTTCTTTCAAACTTAGTGATCGACATGGTTTTCTTATATTCATTTGGATATCTGAATCTATGGAAACCATATTTATCTACAGCATCAGGATATCCGCCAGGGGCTCCTCTTACTGCTGGTGCTTCTTCTCCTTCTCCAGCAGAAAAATACAATGGATTTATAAAGTTTATCCACTCTTGGAATAGTCTCAAAGATGAATAATCTGCTGGTATGTAGTAACTGATAGCAATATCATTATATGCTCTCTGTGATGCAAACTTTTCTGTTATACCTTGTCTACTTCCAGTTTCAGTAACAACAGACATAGTAGATCCTGGCAATACTGCTTCATTTGCCAATAACTCAAACCTATGAATACCATTATGATTGTCTAAAACTCCACATGATGCTAAGTAGTCCTCTAAACTCGCTTCATCCCTACCTCCTACTGTTCCTTGTACAACATTAGATATACCAGGCCCAAGATCCATAGTGACTTTGTAAAAAGATGATAGAGCGGGAGCCCCCAACGATGTTTGAAAATCCTCTAGAAAATCTATACCAACATTACCTCTGGATTTTATATTTCCAGGCGTAATATCAGCACCAAAGGGAGTTATCTTTTGAAAGTAGTTTTTTTGATTTCTGTCCTCAGCCATCTAAATATAGTTATGACTTACATACTATGTATATGGCTTATAAGGGAAAATTTAAACCAAAGCATACTAAAAAGTATAAAGGAGATCCCACTCAGATCATTTATCGCTCTCTTTGGGAGAGAAAGTTCATGGAATACTGCGATCTGACAGAGAATATAAGTCAATGGCAATCGGAGGAGTTTTGGATACCATACAAAAATCCTTTAGATAAAAAGATGCACAGATACTTTCCAGACTTCTTCATTAAGTATCAAGATTCAAACGGAAAGAAAAGATCTGTTGTAATAGAAGTTAAACCCAAGAAACAATGCAAGGCTCCTCCAAAGAATCCAAAGAGAAGAACTAAGGCATGGGTACATGATGTTCAAACATGGGTTGTAAATGAAGCAAAGTGGAAGGCAGCAGAACAATACTGTGCTGATAGAAAGTATGAATTTAAGATCATGACTGAAGACGATTTAGGTATATCTCATGATCGCAGACGATATTAAAAAACAAGCTAGTAATAGAAATAGAAGTGGTGCATGGTATGTTAATGCACTATCTAATGCCCTATCAGAAGTGCAGAATATTGATGTTAGCGCACAAGATACTGGTGGTATAACTGTTGGGGATCTATTTTTCTTTTCTTACAGTCCAGCATACCCCGAAAGATACCAGTTTTGGGATACTCAACCCCTAGCAGTTGCACTTACTTTCTATCGAGATGGGTTTCTTGGATGCAATTTGCACTATGTAAATCCAGGCTATCGTGATTCTATTGCGGTGAGCTTACTAAATAGCGGCGGCGGAGCATCTGTGCCTAAAAATACACTACACAAATATCTCTATTCTGGTATAGGAAACTTACAAAAAGTTCCAAGAGAGGAAAATTGGGGAGACATCTCTAAACTTCCTACAGAACAGTTTATAGACAGGAGAGGTATGAAGTATCCAAAGCATAGAGCATTTAACTGGAATAAACACAGAAAGTAATGGCCGAAACCGAAGCATTTATAAATGATCCAGATGTATATGGGTACGAAGTAGATACTCCTGAGATTAAGCAGCAAGTTGATGGTAGAGATGTAGTTTATAAAACTTTCATCAAAGATGGTGAAGTCACAATTCTTCCTACAGATTACACTGGTGCAGTATTACCTAACGCAGAACCAATATACAAAGACGGAGTGTGGTTAGGACCTATCACACCGCCTGGAACAGAGCAAGTTGGTAGAGGTTCTTATAAAAACATTGCAACAATAGATGGAATAGCACCAATATANGATGATTCTACACCTCCTCAAATCATAGGATATTCAGGACCTTTAAATGATCAACTAAAAGAAAATGTAAGACAACATGCTTTAGCAACTGGAGAAGAGGTTCCAGCTTTCTCCCAAGTAGATGAGGGTAACTATACAAACAGCATACCAGATCAGATTGCTAGACTTAAAGAAGAAGTAGCAGGGGCAAACGGAAGAGATAAAAGAGCTCTATGGGCAAGAATTAATAGATTACAAGATCAATATGATAGAAGTGAACAATTAGAGAAAGAAGAGGCTGGTGGTATCACTGGTATGGTAACTAGAGGTTTACATGATTACGATACAGATAATGATATCATGTTTACCACACCTGTTAAGTATCCTATGGATATGTCTCTACAACAGGATCACTTTAGTATTCAATGTTATTCATATCAACCACCATATGCTACCGCAATGAAATCTGGTAACGTAGGATCTGCTTATGGTATTCAAAGATCCTCACCATACAGAAAGAAATTAGGTGCTGGTATAAAATTACCAATGCCTAATAACATGATTGATGGTAACTCAAGAAACTGGGAAGAAGATAATATGAACCTACAGGCAATGGAAGCTATAAGAGAATCCATGAGTCAAGGTTCACTTAAGATTCTTGCAAACAAACTTGGTATGGGAAACATTACTGCATTTTTTAGTAATGCACTCAATACTGGTAGATCTTTGACACAAAGAGCTGGTAGACAAGAACTGATGGCGAATGAGATCAGTCAGTTGGTGGGTAACATGGGATATGATGTTAGTGCAGACTCCATCCTAGCAAGATCTGGTGGTGTTATTGCAAACGCAAATACAGAACTAATGTTTGCTGGTGTATCTTTAAGAAGTTTCGAGTTCTCATGGGTGATGAGTCCAAGAGATAGGAGAGAGGCAGGAAATGTAAGAATGATTCTTCGTGCATTGAAACAATGGTCTGCTCCCAGAAAGTTATCTAAGTTGGCATCAGGAGAATCTGGTGAGTCTGCTGGTAATACTGGTAGAGCTGGTGGTCCTAGTTACTTCTTAGGAACTCCAAACATATTCAGATTAAGATATCTCACTGCTGGTAATAGAAATATTCTTGGTGTAAATAAATTTAAACCATGTGCTTTAACAGACATCAATATCAACTACACTCCAGAGGGAATGTGGATGGCATATGAAGGTGGTATGCCTGTTTCTGTACAGATGTCACTTAAATTTAATGAATTAGAACCTATCTACAATACAGATTATAGTGATGATATAATTGATAAGAGAAGGTTCAGTGAAAATAATCCAATGGGTGATCTAATGCCTATAAGTGTTATTAGACAAGATACACCTTATTCAGCTGACGTAGGATACTAAAATGCAAGGATACTTTTCTTATCTACCAGAAATAAACTACGTTTCTAGATCTCCTGATAGAAACTCTAATGATGAGTTCATAAGAGTTAAGAATATTTTTAAGAGAGCGAAGATTCGTGAAGATATGTTGTCTGTTGTCACCGCTTTCGATGATTACACAATCGTAGGTGACGGAAGACCTGAGCAAGTTGCACAAAAATTATATGGAGATCCAAGGTTCGATTGGGTTGTATTGATAGCAAACAATATTACAAGAATAAGAGATCAATGGCCTCTTACAGAGAATGATTTTAGAAATTATCTCCTAGACAAGTATGGTAGTGATAAAGAGTTGGAAAAGATACATCACTACGAAACTAAAGGTCTTCAAGATGATCATGGAAGATTAGTAGTTCCGCCTGGATTAGTAGTGGACTCTAACTTTAGTATAAGATATTTGGAAAGAAACCAAGTAAGACAAACAACCGTCTCATACGGTGGGTCTTTAGATCCTATAGTGAGTGTTGATGAGGCTGGAACTGCAAAAGATGCCAATGGTAATATTATAACTCACGAAAATGTTTTTCCAGTATCAAATTACATGTATGAATTGGATATAAATGAATCGAAGAGAAAGATTAAAGTTGTAAGACCAATATACTTAAACTCAGTTGTGTCAGATATGCAGAAAGCAATGAATTATAAACGATCTTCTCAATTTGTAAATAAGAGACTCAAGACATCAGATAACCCCAGACTAAGGGGAGGCTAAAAAAAAGGGGTCGTAAGACCCCTTTCTTATTGTTTACTCTTCAGCGAGTTTCTGAAAATAACTCAGTGCGTCATCCTCGTCTTCATCTGTTGATGCTGTTGCAGCAGCAGAGAGATTAGATATCTCATCTAATTCAGCAGATGATGGGCGATTCAACCCTTCACTAAGATCTTCTAGTTCCTCATCAATAGATTGAGTAGGAGCTACAACTGCCTTTCTTGCAAGAACAGAGTCCAAACGTGCTTTGAGTTCATCATAAGTTTTGAACTGATCAGCAGCAGTAAACTCACTTAGATCATAGATCTTGTTGTAGATCTCTTCTAATTTATCATCATCATCTAAAAGTGCTTCAGACTTTGAAAATTCTGAACTATCATAGTTCCAGAATCCAGCAACCTGTTTGATCTTCAACTTGAAGTTAGCACCCTTCCAGAAATCAAATGGATTGATTGCTTCTTCATCGTCAAACTCAGGTTGCATTGCAGCAGTAATCTTGTCAAAGATCTTCTTACCAAACTTGTATAGTTTGACTTGTCCTTCGTTCTCAGGATTACTTGAATCTTTTACAACATAGATATTTGCATAGTAAGAAAGCTTACGCTTTTGCTTACGAGCAATATCTTTGTCTGATTCACGACCACTGTTCCAGAGACTTCTGTTGAGTTCTCCTACAGGATCATCTTTACCGAGTGTAGTTAGACTATTCTCAATATACCAACCGCCTGGTCCTTGGAAAGCGTGACTCCAAACTTGAGTCCATGGCAGTTCACAATTAGCGTGTGCAGGGAGGAATCGAATAACTGCGTATCCGTTACCCGCTTTATCTACAGCTGGTTTCCAAAGACGTTCATCAGTATTATTACCCTTCTCATTAAGTTTCTCAACTTTTTTCATTAACCTTTCAGTTAAGGAACCTGAGCGGGATTGTTTCTTTAATGCAGCAAATGACATTTAGTATTCTCCGTATTTTTGTATTGTTGGATTGTTTGTATTATATCAGATAATTATGTATTAGTCAATCAGGTAGATTGGCTTCTAGTTTATCTAGAGTNACAGATAGTGNATCAAAAAATTCTGCAATATTTTGATTTGGTTGTAAACCTAGAAACTTNGCAGATTCCANAATCTGCTCTTTCATTTCAATCGCATCTTCGTCTTCCTTCTCTAATGACAATCTGAACATAAAGTTCTTTTGNTTTTCNAGAAGTTNTCTCATCTTGCTAATNTGTAAGAGTCCTTCCTNTTGTGTTTGAGGATNCCTCATACCATTGATCGCAAGACCTGTCATAATATCTTCTTGTAACTGCTGTATTTCTGCCATGGCAGCCCTTACAGGAGCAGACTTGAAAAATTCACTCATTGTACGACTCTAATACATAACTATTTATCAGTTTTAGATACCCACATCGGTAGGTATATCAGGGTAAATGCACTACCCCAGAAGGCGAGAAAGACGTATAAATGACTACCTCTGTGAGGTGAAAATGCAAACCCTAAGGCTACAACAATCACCCAAACGTAGTCTACTATACCATGAAAGGTTTGCCAACCATCACCGTATTTTTCTATAAGATTATCTCTCTGTTTTGCAGCCCAAGGCGATACATGNCTCATCATNACAAATCCNTCATTNAGNAACATNATANTGAANCCTATCCANAATATCATAGNGGNAATTTNGATNTNGAAGTTCTNTTNAGNTAATTNAGTTCAGTTGCTTCTGCNTTCAATTTATCCTTNAGTGGTTTNGNNATNAATTTNCCTACTGANTCAAANTCNATNTTATTTTCNTCACAATAACTNANTANNGCNTCAATNTAATTGAGNTCNGTGGTNAGNACNAGTTGNTCNANATCNNTTGTNAANTTNTTCTGNTCGAGAAATTTCTCTTTTANNAGTTCATTAACNTCTTTCTCCATACTCTCCGAGTTTGTGGGTGACGAATTCTTTAATATACTTGGTAAGAAGTTTAATATANTCACNTTTGTTNNNTTTTTCATAAACTTTCACATCTCCATTATCAGCAACCATTANGGTNACNATCTTCTTTACCGAAATACCTGTCATTTCATAATACATGCAGGCATAGGCAGTTTCTTGTACGAAGTAGTTCTCCAACCACTTCTCTGGTTTAATTTTCTTAGATGTTTTAAAATCTATTACTGCGAGTTCTCCTTCGTATTCGGCGATACAATCAACTCTTCCAGCAATGCCGAAATACTCACTATATAGGGGTTTTTCTAATGCGTGAATATTATCTATTTTATTTAAAGCATCTCTTGCAGCAATCCACCTTGCTTTGGTGGTAGGCAGTACATCCTTTAGAGAATTAATATCTTCATTTGAAAGATACTTCTCAACCAAATCATGAAACTTAGTACCTCTATCGGTAGCAACTTTCGTTATCTTATTTGCTTGTTCCTCACCTACTTTCTCTCTCCAGTTTTTGAATACCTGACGATTATAGAAACTAGTTATGGAAGTAATAGAAGGAGCTTTCTTTCCACTCGGAAGAGTGTAATATCGAACTCCATCTATNGTATTGGCTTCTAACTCAAAATCACCAAGTTTATTCAAGTGNGTAAACATTATAAAGACAAAGCGAGTTTAGTAACCAAATAGTTTCTNACTAATCCTGATCGAACAATNTCATCTANACCNAANTCAANNACACCAAAATCATCTTCCATGATCTCNATGATNCGTTTAAAGTCTAAGATGCCATTCTTCTCNTTGGACTTTGTAAGATCCGTTTGAGTAGAGTCACCACAAAACATTATTTTACAGTTATCTCCTACTCTTGTTATTATACTATCTAATTCGTGAAAATTCAAGTTTTGCATCTCATCTACTAACACAATGCAATTATCAAGTGTTGTTCCCCTGATAAATGATGTACTCCAGAATGAAATAGTCTCTTGAGCTTTTAAATTACCGTATAACATTTCAAAGTCATTGTCTGATGGCATTTCAAACATATACTTCACCATATTCTTATATGGAATCTGGTAGAGTGATGACTTATCCTCATGGTCGCCTGGCAAGAAACCAATCTCTCTTGTGGAGACCAATGACCTAACAATATACACCTTATCATATGGTGTCATTTCGTCAAGTACATCTTTTAGTGCAAGATACAAACTAATGAATGTCTTACCAGTTCCAGCACATCCATATGCAAAGATGTTCTTTCCTTTAGCATACTCTTCAAAAAGAATCTTCTGATTATCTGTGATAGGTTCTACATCAACCAACATACCATTGTTGATTGGTCTCTTTCTACGCATCTGTTTAGCTGTCATCCCTGCACCAACAGTGCTATTNGTNTTTCTTCTTTTTTTAGTTGACATTAATACCTCTNTTGGCTAAACGACCCTTNACNCCAGCNNNTTTNTCNGNTTTCTTNANAATNTCNCNCCAGCCTGGATGTTTNTTGNTGAGTTTNTCTCTCCACTCTCCAACTTCTCCCACGCCTGGAACTGTGGATGGATCTGAGTAATCCCTTGTCCAATCGGGATTGTCCTCTTTCCACTTGTCCCACTCCATGATACTCATTACAACCTCTTTCTGTTCACCAGTTTTTGTGTTGACTACAGGGTATGTTGCCATTAAGTTTCTTCTCCGTGAAGTTCTTTTTTGATTTGTTTGCGAATCTCAACCACACCATTTCTCCATTCTAATGCTTCAGAAACGATTGGAAACTGTTCTATGAATACAGTTTTACATGCCTGTGCAATGTCCATGTGTTCCTTCTGAGTTCCATGAGCGGATCTTAGTTCAATATAATGAATCCATGATCTACAAGAACCTGTCATGTAGATTCTTGTTGGTGTGCAAAGTGGTAAGACCATTCTGGCACATTCTTTTGCAACTCCTTCCTCTAACATC
>FUFK010038235.1_pt1 | contig 23206 bp, 32 predicted proteins | sample 1021851 | NCBI WGS metagenome assembly FUFK01 (sample SAMEA51879418, study PRJEB19060) | metagenome | reverse complement strand
GAAGTTAGAAACAGTGTGAAACGAGAACGTGGAAACTTTATCCACCGAAGATATTTTGAGACTCTTGAAGAGGGTCTTGAGTGGGCAAGGGAACTTGCTGGTCGAATTGTTGATGCTGGCCGGTGGTCAGATGAAGAAATCGTAATGGAACATAGTGAGGTAAAATGAGATTTTGGATAACAGAAGTTCTTGGTGGTGTAATGATGTTCGGTATGGTCTATGTCCTTGCAGTAATTATGTTTTCACTGTAAAAAAAAGACTTGACAAATGGTTCAAATTTGGTATACTATAAACTGATGATTGAGAGAAACCCTAACAAAAAAGAGATTATATGAGTACAAATTCAGTAGTTGGTTATTTGAGAAGTGATGGTTCAATCGTAAGTTCCTATGTCCACTATGATGGATATGAAACTGGTGTCGGTATGACCCTTCTGGAACATTACAATTCAGACGAGAGAGCTCTGGCTGTTTCAGTCGGGGGATACTACTCAAGTTTGAGTGAAGACCTTAGAGAGTCATTAGAAAGTTCAGTTCACAACGAAGAACCTGAGATGTTTGATTCTATGACAGAGTTTGAAACCTACTTGATGGATAACAGCCATCTTGAGTTTGGTTANCTNTGGACNGGNGGTAAGTGGATGGTTTCTTCTTGGACTACAACTGTTGAAGGAACTGGTCCGTATGCCGAGTATAATTCTACTTGGAATGGTTTTGCTTGGTTGGTCACTTCATTTGTTCGTGAAGGTCGTAAGACTGTAGACCGATTTCGTGACCGTGCTCTTGAAGACAATCGTGAAGGTCGTACAGAGTATGATGAGTTTGCTGATGAACTTGAAGTTACAGTTGACAAGTGGCATCGGTATGGTATGGGTGAAATCGCAACTGAAGCAATGGCTGCGTAATGTACAGACCTCTACCGAATTCAGTAACGATAAAAGATTCAGGCATTCATGGTCTGGGTCTTTTTGCAACAGAAGATATTCCAAAGGGTACTCCTTTGGGTTTGATTTATTTTACTCTACATGGTGAAATAGTTAGAACTCCCTTGGGTGGTTTTGGTAATCACTCAGATGATCCTACTTGTGAGAAATTTTGGAATGGAGTAAACTATGTATGTAGTTTTAATAATGCTGGATGGCATATCCGCACGAAACGTGATGTTAAGACAGGTGAGGAANTTACTTGGTCTTATACATTATACGATGTAGCCTAAGCCAACTGAGGTAGAAGTGGGTCGGTGGTTTCAAGTACGCTATAGTGGAGTCACACTCCTGANGCGTGGGTAGTTCCCGATGTTGATCCTTGNAGGTAAGTTGGTTATGTGNTCCCNTGNTCGGCAGTGTTCAGTAACGGNNCAGGGGNCATGGTTCTTATTTTACAACTATAGANAAGAGAGTTAAAATGGCTANAAAAAAGATTGTAGTTCAACGTGAAAAAGTGAAACCTTTGAAGAAGAAAAGAAAACTTTCAGAAGAACATAAAGAGAAGTTACGTGCTCGTCTGGCAGAGATGAGGGCAAAAAAGAAACCAGCCGAATACAAGAATATTGCAAAGTCGGTTTTGGCNCTTCCAGATGATGACAANTATTCNATGAAGAATGTCAAAGAGTGGATCAAAGAGTCTAAAGATCAAGTTGCAGCATTCAACAAGACTGCAAGGAGTATGAAGATTTCTCCACAAGACAAACAAAAGGCACAGAATGCAGCAGATGCCAAGAAGGCATACATTCGATACTGTGAACACTATCTCAAGACAGGAGATTGGATCGGAATGTTTTCTGGTAAAGAGGAAACCAATATGGTCGTACCTAAGTGTACTGCCATGGCGTACTATCCTGACGGCACACCAAAAAGAACTGTTGGTGTATGGTATCCAGACATTGAAATGGTTTGGACAAAGGGTATGGATGAGAGGGATTATGCACACATTAGAGAGGGTGTGGTATCAGATCCCCTTTCAGCCCTGACAGACAAACAATTTACCTCGTCAACTTGACAATATAAATATTCTATGATACAATTATAGTAACGAATAATCGTGTCGCGGAGGGGAACCAAGGTCTGCACCTCTCCGTCTAGTATGAAGATAGTCCTTCAGCTAGTACCTTTCCGCAGAACTCATACCTTGGAAAACGATATGGCTCGTCCGAAAGTTGTCTCTGCGACACACTAATATCATGGAGTTATTATGTCCCTAAAGATTGATTTTTCAGAACAAGATTTTGCACCAGAAGATACACCTAAAGCAGCTGGTGGCACGGAGTTGGCNCAAAAGTGGTTGTTNGATAGATTAGATCCAGAACTGAAAAATTACTTTCAATTNATTGCCTCCCGAAAACGTAAGTTAGAAGATAAACCAAGATTGTTTTGGGTACACGACTTGGCCCAAGATCCAGAGGTTGAATTTCTCAAAGAGCATAAAAATATGCTTGAGTTTGAGAAGATTATCTTTGTATCTCATTGGCAACAATATCAGTATGGTGTTTATCTTGGTGTTCCTTATGATCATGGTGTCACAATACAACATGCCATAGATCCTATTCCAGAACACAAGAAACCAGAAGATAAAATTACTTGTATCTACTTTTCAACTCCACATAGAGGTCTTGAGATTCTTCTTGAGTCATGGAGACTGATGAAAGAGAATCTAAAGAGTGAGGCGGTAGATAAAGCAGAGTTGAAAATCTTTTCTAGTTTTAAGATTTATGACAGACCTCACATGGATGAGCAGTTTCGTCATGTCTACAAAAAGGCACAGGATATGGATCAAGTTCATTATTCTGGGTCTGTACCAAATGATGTTATTAGAGATGAATTGCAGAAGTCTCATATACTTGCATATCCTAGCACGTATATGGAGACTGCCTGTATTTGTGCTATTGAATCAATGTCGGCTAAGAATCTAGTTGTATGTCCTAATCTTGGGGCTCTTCCAGAGACTACATCCAACTTTGCATTCATGTATGGATATGAGCCAAATCCAGATCGTCATTGTCAGGTTCATGCTCACATCCTTGCCCGTGCTATCAATTCCTATTGGGATGATGGTACACAATCCTTGCTGGATTTACAGAAAGGATATTTTGATATGTTTTACGATTGGAAGACTCGTATNAATCAATGGACGGCCTTCTTATCATCTTTGAAAGAAAACCTAGAGGCAGAATGATATTACTTGATTTTTCCCAGACCATGATAGGTTCATTCATGGCCATGGGCAAGGGTAACGTAGTGGTCGAAGAAGATTTGTTACGACACACTGTTTTAAACACTATTTTACAGTACAAAAAGACCCATAGACATATCTATGATGGTAGTGTTGGGCCAGGTCTGGTCATNTGTTGTGATTCGGCTAAGAATTGGAGAAGAGACTCTTTTCCAGAGTACAAGGCCAATCGAAAAACCAAACGTGAAAATGATACTACTGATTGGAAGTCTTTGTTTGAGTTTCTTCATGAGATGGTTGAGGATTTGAGGAACTACTTTCCATATAAGGTGGTAAAGGTAGATCGTGCAGAGGCAGACGATATTATTGCAACTCTTGTGGATTATGTTGCAACAAATCCTACTCTGATCATTTCAAGTGACAAAGATTTCATTCAATTACAGAAATATGAGGGTGTAAGTCAGTGGTCACCTCTGACTAAAGATTTTGTCAAGGGTGATCCAGATGCATCACTTTGGGAGAAACTTATTAAGGGTGATTCAGGGGATGGTGTACCAAACATCCTATCATCTGATGATACCTTTATTATGCCTGGTAAACGACAAAGACCTATATCTTCAAAGAAAATGGAACTTTGGAAAACTGACAAGAATGATTGGACTCAGGAGATGCATCGTAATTTCCAGAGAAACAAAGCCATGGTAGATTTGGAAGAAACCCCAGAATCAATTCGTATAAATATCATTAACCAGTTCAATGAGCAACGTGTACAACACGGCAGACTCATGGACTACTTTGTTGAAAAGCGATTGAAGAATCTGATGGAACACATTGGAGATTTTGAATAATGGCAATAGCATTACCAACGATATTAGCCGAAGTAGCAAAGGCAAAAAATAAGAAAGAGAAGAAAGAAGTTCTACTCAAACACGGAAACAATGGGGCTCTAAAACAGGTACTTAAATATACCTATGATCCTAACATAAAGTTTCTCTTACCGCCGGGAAATCCACCATACAATTCAGTAGTAGATGAGTCAGAAAATCCTACTTATCTGTATGGGCTGTTAAGAAAACTTTATCTATTCGTTGAGGGTGGAAATCCAAATCTCAAACCTGCAAGGAGAGAATATCTTTTCATCGAATTACTGGAAAGTGTACATCCCTCTGAGGCAGAACTTCTTTGTCAGATAAAAGACAAGAAGTTGAAATGTAATGGTTTAACCTATAATTTAGTAAAAGAAACATTTCCAGAATTAATATCGTGAAACCAATTAAAACCATTGAGGATAGGATAGTAACTCTACAGAAAGTCACCGCTGATGGTGTCGAATCTGTGGTGGAAGCTGAACTAAGGCAATTAGACATGAATGGTATGGAGCCAACTAAAATTGCAGTTGTACTCGCACGTGACTTTGGAGTGTCCTTAACTATGGATTGGGATTTTTCCAATCAGCGCTTTTCTACTGAGATAGGAGGCGTGATATTTCACTCTACTTTTGACTACAAGGACTACATATCTGAGCCGTGGCAACATGGTAAGAATTATGTCCGTAGCTCCCGCCGAAAGTAAAGTTTCCGATTTCTAAATTTAATTAGAAGAGGAATATGAAGAAATTCATACTATTGACACTTGCACTATTTTTATATACAGTGTCATCATTAAATTCAAACGTAATAAATCAATTTTGGGTTCCCTCAATATACAAAGGGGAGGGTGAGTTTGTGCATCCAAAAATACAAGAGGCTCTACTAGATCCCACACAATTAGAATGTATGGCCAAAAATATATATTTTGAAGCCGCAATCGAATCAACGGCAGGAAAGTTAGCCGTGGCACAAGTTACTCTGAACAGAGTGAACTCAGATAGATTTCCAAATACCATTTGTGGAGTCGTAAAACAAGGAAGACATCACTCAAATGGATTTCCAGTAAGAGACAGATGCCAGTTTAGTTGGTACTGTGATGGTAAACATGANGAACCNTTTCAGGGTANGATGTGGAAAGAATCTACAGAACTTGCCAGATATGTGATGAAACACCCAAATCTGAAAGATATTACAGATGGTTCTACTCACTACCATGCAGATTATATTCCAGACCCTAGATGGGCAAACCCTAAAGAGAGGACAGTAAAGATAGATACTCATATTTTTTACAAAAAAGTGAGGTTTTAACTTGACAATGTGACAGTGATGGGTTATTATATACTTGTAATGATGATTGAGTAACCCTAATGAGAATTGATATGAGCTACGAAGAAAGAGTGATGTCGGTCCTGTCTGCTTGGATGGGAGGAACGAATATGAGAGAGGCTAGTGAAATACTGGCTCGAATGATCAGAGAAGAGTCGGCCCGTTCTTATGAAGATGGATACCGATTTGCAAAGGATGAGGCTCGACTCGTTGAAGAAGCCGTGGAGTCTTTCGTATGAGAATTATCTTTAGTATTTTCGTTTTTGGTGTCCTGTCTTCTTCTGCAATGGCAGAATTGATATGTGAACGTGTCGGTGGTTGTCCTCTATTCCCTGAAGCAAAATCACAAAGTGAATACTGTCCTACTTGTGTTTCTTCTATAGTTTCTACCCCAGAGTTGACAAAACCATCAAGTGATGGTAATATATGTATAGAGAAGTATAATGAGTGTGTGTTGGCGGCTTCTAAAAGAAAATATGGTCATACTCAATTATGTGAATCTGGTAAAAGTTATTGTTTTACAAAAGAGAGAATGAGAAGGGAACGAAATAGCGGATGAGTTATCTTGATGATGTTGGAGTTCGTAAAGAATTCTTTTTACGACTTGACCAAAGGTTTGACAAAGTAGGACAAGATGGTGCACCATATTCAGTTCATAAACTCGTGAACAGAGATGGTTTGAAAGCCATGTTCTATCGATATAGTGGTGATGTGTCCTTCAATGAGAAGGATTGTATTTTGGTAAAGGCAACTGTTGCAGATCATCGTGTTTATAAAGATGAACCTGAAACTTATCTTAATCGTGTGAAAGTATTAAAGAATGTAGGATCAAAGTGAATATTTTTTTTTTAGATAGAAAACCAGACACAGCTGCAGAAATGCATTGTGATAAACACTGTGTGAAGATGATATTGGAATATGCCCAACTATTGTCTTCTGCACATAGAGTTCTTGATGGTGATGATGCCCATCCAGATTTGTACAAGATTGCACACAAGAATCATCCAAGTACTATCTGGACCAGATCATCTAGTCAACATTATGATTGGTTGTTTCGTTTGTTCAGAATGTTAAGTGCAGAATATAGTATACGATACAGTAATGGTATTGAATTCAAAGTTCATAAGTCATGGGAAAAACTTGGTAAACTTTTAGAGACTGCACCAAAAAATATTGAGGATAATGGTTGGGTAGATCCACCTCAATGTATGCCTGATTATTGTAAAAATAATGATGTGGTGACTGCATATCGTAATTACTACATACAAGAGAAAAGTTATTTTGCAAAATGGAAATTTGTTAATCAACCAGATTGGTTTACTGAAGGGATAAGTCATGCCGTTCTATGATTATGAATGTGACAGTTGTGATAATGAGTTTGAAGAAAAACATCTCATAGCTGATAGACATACACCAGTTGATAAAATTTGTGGTCAATGTGGTAAGGGTAAAATAAAAATGAAAGTTGGTGTGCCTGGATTTGCATACGACAACATTTCTTCGCCAGGTCATTTAAAGAAGACTCCTGGCTGGATGAAAGATAGGTTGAAGGACATAAAGAAAAATCAACCTCTGGCAACAATGAGTATACCAGACTGATGATGAAAGACTTTCACCATGTAGGAATTGAACTACAAGATTTAAAAACTGAAAATATTGAAGGGAAACGATTTTATGTCACTCCTAAAGGCAATAAGTACGTTAGTATCACCTCGTTACTCTCTAATCTCTCCAAAGATTCAATTAGTCAATGGAGAAGAAGGGTTGGAGAAGCAGAGGCCAACAAGATTAGTAGACAGGCCTCATCGCGTGGAACCCGCGTACATAATATCTGTGAGTCGTATATCCAAAATCAAGTCGGGATATTAGAAGGTGAGTTACCAGATGCAATAGATATGTTCAATTCTATTGTGCCTTTTCTTGATAGGATAGATAACATTCATGTGGTTGAAGGTGCCTTATATTCTGATGATTTGGGTGTTGCCGGAAGAACAGATTTAATAGCTGAGTTTGATGGAAACTTGGCAGTCATAGATTATAAGACTTCTCGTAAGCCTAAAAATTGGGAGATGTGTCATTCATATTTTATGCAAGGTGCATTTTATGCCTATGCTTATGAAGAACTTACTGGAACTCCCCTAAACAATATTATAATAATTATGGCAGTGGAAAANGATAAACCTCTGCTATTCAGAGAAACNAGANATCGGTGGTTGAGTCCACTGAAGCAAGTGATTACTAAATATTCATGATACTGATGATGCAATTGGATAGCAGTTAAGACGGCGGTTCGACTCCGCCCATCTCCACCATAGGAGCATCAGATGGACGCACAAGAGATTACTATAGCATTTGCNATATTTGGATTTGCTATTCTACTTATATGGGGTCTTGAGATTGTGCTCGTATGATGGGGATGTCAGGGAATTCGATTGATTGTGACGGCAGTTGGGGAGGTATCCAACATAGGTACAGTTGTAAAAAAGTCCAACTAAACATAATCGCAGATAACAACGATTATATTTCNGCATCGGAATATTACGCTCTTGCAGCGTAACCGATAGCCGAGCACGGGGGGTTGCTTGGGAACAGAAGAACACCCCGCTACAGAAAGGAACTATGGCTGGAACTGAGAATCAACCTACTACATCAAATCAAATTAGACTTACAAGAGATAGGTTTGAAAAGGATATACAAAANGGTGACAGACCACCTTGGTACTTGATTCCAGAGAGATATGAAGCAAGACATGGAAGACAATGGGCCTATTACGATTTACCATACGGGGCTGGTCGATGTAAAGTGTCTTGGGAAACAGGACAATTTAATTTTGAATGGAGTTGAATGGCAGAATATGCATTGGAAGAACCTTGTGAATTTATCTATAGAATTAAGGCAGTTACAAAAGTAGTAGATGGTGATACAGTAGATTGTGTATTTGATTTGGGATTCGATGTGATGTTTCATAGTCGAGTCAGACTCTTGGGGATTGATACACCAGAGTCAAGAACAAGACATAAGAATGAAAAGGTCTATGGCAAACTGAGTAAGAAAAAATTGAAAGAATGGGTACACTGGGCAGTAGAATCAGATAGNGATGACATTGATATTGAACTGAGATGTCCAGAAGAAGATTCCAGAGGTAAGTTTGGTAGAATCCTTGGAGAACTTTGGGTACATTGTGGAGAAGAAGACCATGAATATTATGGGTGGACAAATGTGAATAAGTGGATGTGTGAGAGTGGTTATGCTGTTGGTTATACTGGACAGAACAAAGACGATGTTAAGGANGAACATTGGAACAACAGACTAATGTTAGCGGAACAGGAAGTACAAGAACTGCTACAATGGGATGAGGACTAGTATGGCNATCAAGATACCAAANAATCTTAAAAANGNTAGAGAAGAAAGAAAAGACGATGGNAAGGTAAATACCAGNGTNGAAATGGTTAACGCNTCNGAAGAGGCCTTGTGGGAGAAAAATCCAGTGGAAGCTCTAAAGTATGAAAGAATAGAAACACGAAAGAAGATGAACTGGATTGCAAGATTCACTCTTTCGTTGATTGTGTCGGGAACCTTTTTAGTTTTGTTATACCTATTATTTTTTACGGATCTCAAAGATGGACATAGGGATCTAATCAATATCCTTGTTGGGGCCTATGTAGGTGTGTTGGCCAAGTCAACTGACTATTGGTTCAAGGATAAAGAAGATGCTGAAGATAAAGAGTCTGCAGCAGTTACATGGAAANGGAGAAGGTAATGTCTGATTTTAATGATTTTGGTTTTAGTACAGTGAGTGCCGATGAGTATGAGGCACAACAAACAAAGACAGTAGATACAGCCAAGGAAGTGGTTTCCACAGCCACAGCTAGTATGAAACCTGAGTTGGAAAAGATTGAATCTAAAATCTCAGGTTTGACCGATAGTATGAGAGTNTTAAGTGATGAAATGGCTGACCGAAAAGAAGAACTCAACGATAAGTGGAGNTCTANGATGAATGAGGTTGAGGACTTAATTCTTCCACTTCTTCAGAATCTCGCAAANGATGGAGATAAGAGGGANTGGATTAAGTGGCCAAATAGGACTGATATTTTAAACAAACAAATCGATGCAATAAAAGCGGTAACGAGAGGCGACTTTTAATGGCATANTCAGAAAAGGTAATTGACCATTATGAGAAACCAAGGAATGTGGGTAGTCTTGATACCAGCGATGATAGCGTTGGTACTGGTCTTGTGGGAGCGCCTGAATGTGGTGATGTGATGAAACTACAAATAAAGGTTGACGATGAAACTGGTGTCATTTCAGATGCCAAGTTCAAAACCTTTGGGTGTGGTAGTGCAATTGCTGCCAGTTCTCTTGCTACCGAATGGGTTCGTGGTAAGTCAATTACCGATGCCCTTGAGTTAGACAATACCCAGATCGTTGAGGAACTTTCCCTTCCACCTGTTAAGATACACTGCTCAGTCTTAGCAGAAGATGCAATCAAAGCAGCTATTGGAGATTATAAGAAAAAAAATAACATTGATTAACCTTTAGACGAAAGTTCAATATGGCANGTGATGATTCCAAAAAAGAGGTTAATAATATAGACGATGCTGGTTATCACTTGATGTTTGACGATGTTGATATGTCTTCGGCACAGTCAGCCATTGAGTGGATTATGGAGGCCAACCTTACTACCGATAAAAAACATGATGAGTTAAATTTGGTTATCTGTTCTCCAGGCGGGGAATTACCTGCTTGTTTTGCACTTATTGATGTCATGAGAGGTTCAGCTATTCCGATAAAGACTACTGGACTTGGTATGATTGCATCATGTGGTCTTCTACTTTTCATCTCAGGATTTAAAGGTAGAAGAATTTTGACTCCGAATACATCTATACTTTCTCATCAATTCAGTTGGGGAACGTATGGTAAGGAACACGAACTCTTTGCTGCACAGAAAGAGTATGACCTTACGACAACCAGAATGTTGACACACTACAAAAAGTGTACTGGTTTGAGTGATGATAAAATTCGGAAATACCTTCTTCCACCACAAGATGTGTGGTTGGATGCTAAGGAGGCTAAGAAACTAGGAATTTGTGATGAAGTAAAGGAGTTAAATTAATGCCATTGCAAACACAAACATCAAGTGAGTTTTTCACTAAGATTACAGAGATAGTCAATAGAACAAAACTCAGTTACATGGATGCCATTCTGCATTACTGTGATCAGAACGGAATGGAACCAGAGACTGCGGCCCAGTTGGTCAATACCAAACTCAAGGCCCAGATAAGGGAAGAAGCTGAAGTACTCAACTTCCTACCTAAGACTGCCAAGTTACCAATATAGGTCACTTGACAAATACCATATATATGGTATAATAATTTTATACGTTGTTAATACATTGCACATTCTAATATAAGGAGTATATATGTCGTTCGCAGATATGAAGAAACGTAGTAAATCTGACCTTTCAGCTCTGATCAAAGAGACTGAGAAAATTTCCAATCCAAATTCAAATTTCGGTGATCGTGATGAAGGTTACTGGAAACCAGAGTTAGACAAATCGGGAAATGGTTATGCCGTTATCCGTTTTCTACCTGCACCAGAGGGAGAAGAACTTCCTTGGGCACGTATCTGGAATCATGGTTTCCAAGGTCCAGGCGGTTGGTACATCGAAAACTCTTTGACTACTCTTGGTCAAAAAGATCCTGTGAGTGAACACAACTCACAACTTTGGAACTCTGGAATTGAGGCAAACAAAGAGGTTGCCCGTAAACAGAAACGTAGGTTGAACTACACTTCTAATGTCTATATTATCAAAGATCCTNCAAATCCTCAGAATGAGGGTCAGGTCTTTATGTATCGTTATGGTAAGAAAATCTTTGATAAGATTAACGATCTGATGAATCCAGAGTTTGAGGATGAGTCACCAGTAAACCCATTCGATTTATGGAATGGTGCGAACTTTAAGATGAAGATTCGTAAGGTTGAGGGATATTCCAATTATGANAAGTCGGAGTTTGATTCTCCTTCTCCACTTCTGGATGACGATGAGCGTCTGGAAGAAATCTGGAAGTCTCAGAAGTCACTCAAAGAACTTGTGAGTGAGGATAAGTTCAAGTCTTATGACGAACTTAAAACTAAGTTGGATCGTGTTCTTGGTCTTACAACCTCGGCACCTGTTTCAACTCCCGATACTTCCTCAGAAGTTCCTTTTGATGGTGGACAACCATACACTCCACCACCTGCTCCAGCAGCTGAAACTACTGAAGAAGATGAGGGTATGGACTATTTTCAGAAGTTGGCAGAGAGTGCGTAACTAAAGACCTTCGGGAACGAATGTCCTTGGACTAGGGGTGACAACTGTATTATTAACAGTGTCGCCTCCAATACTAAAGATGTTTCCAAATCCAACCCTATCTATTGTATCCGCAAGCTTAACCAGAGCTAATNCAACTGCCCCACCAAAACCACCACTAGCCGTGGCAAAACTTTCTAAACCTTGTCTCGTTTGTGTTCTCCTAATGTTTTCCGCGGCTATCTTTTTTTCTTCATTAGTTACTGCACTCTTAGCTTTGGCAGATAATTCTCCTCTCCTTTTATCAGTCATGGAAATAAGTTCACCTCTCATCAATTTAGGTATTATATCAAACAATGGAACTATAATTTTTTCATAAAGTAATTCACCAAGANTTTTTGTTCCAAAGAAATCTTTAACTTTTTGAACAGCATTTGGATCTTTAGTAANAAATTCAGCAAATTTTTCTGCACTCCATTTTACAAAATCATAAACAAGATTTGGAAGACCAAGTATTGTCCAATCTGCAAGAGTTGTAAATCCTTTGGCAATTGCCAGAGTCATTGCTTTGTCATCATCTATACCTCTCTCCTTTTTCAACCTTTCAAATTCTTCAAATCCATCATTAACAGCAGCGAATGCACCTATTATAAAACCAAGTGGGACAAATAATCTACCTAAAGCTGCCCCGATTTTTCCAAGTCCACCAAAAAGTTTCCCAAGATTTGTTTTGGTTTTCTTTCCTTTCCCATCTGTAGTTTCAACGTCTTTATTTAAAACTTTTTCAAGAGTAAAAAGACCACCAAACATTTTACCAATAGAACCTAAAGTTTTTGCAAATTTTGTATCTGCAAATTTTTTGCCAGTAAAGAATTCAGTTACATCATCAATTCCCTGACCAAGTCCTTTAAAAGTTCCTTCAAGTTTAAAGAAGTTTTTAATTCTAGTCAAGGCACCCATCAAACCACCTTTAGCCGCTATAAAACCACCCTTGGTAACTCTACCTATAGATTTNCCAATATCATCTAATACATTAGTTAGACCTTTAAAACTACTACTAAAAAAAACTTTTACTCTTGTGAAAAATTTAAACAGTCTGGTATTTCTAAATTTTATTTTTAATGAATCGGTCATTTCATCAAGAAATTTTGTTATACCAGCAAATCCTCTTGTGAAGAAACCTTTTATCTTAGAAAAAACTCTCATGAATATACTCGGCTTTGTTCCCCTACCTGTTGAGGTTCCAAAGATGGGATCAAGAAACACTTTTTTGTATTGTTTTAGATAACCACCTATTGCCCCAAGTGCCAATGTACCAATAGCCGCAGTTCCAAGTCCAAGAGCAGAAATTATACCACCAAGAAAACTTCCCTTCGGCTTTTCTCCATCCACATTTACATTAATTGTCTGTCTCTCTTTTAAAAGAGCAATTAATGCCTCCTGTCTCTTGATGTCTTCTCTTCTATTTTCGGCATCTTTTGCCTTTTCAGTTGAAGATTTTTGTCCCACTGATGCCGTAATTTTATTTCCTTCTTCAATTTTACTGACCACATCATCTAAAGTTTTTGCTGCCATCAATATCCTCGTTGGTTATTTTGTTGTTCCATTCTTTCATTTTCTTCTTCAATATGACTCATCAATAAATCTATGTAAATCTGTCTCTCAAATGGTATCATGTTGTCCAATTCTGTAAGACTCCATTTATGATGCTGAATCATAGCGAAATTCATTTGATAATGAGTCGCTAAGGAATCGTGATTCAGCCCTATACGAAAAAATCTTGTAGTCCTTCTAATACCTTGGTTTGTTCTTTTCCACATTGATTACATTTTGCTACAACTTCTTTAGACAATTTTGGCATTGTTTCAAAAAAAGAGGTCATTAGTTTAAATTGATCTGTAGATAAAGAATTTAGAAATCTATCAACTTCTTCTTCGGTATAATCAGAAATCTTATGCATCTCTTCACCATCCATAATATAATCAATACAAGATTTGATTACTTCAAATATAGTATCAACATCATTCATGTCACTTAGTAAATCACCCTGTTCAAAAATAGGGTACTTCATTTTCATTTTTATAGTGTCAGTAATATCTAATAAACTTTTATGATCTTCATTCTTTTGTATTTTTACATCATCTATATTAAACTTTATATCAAATACGCATGTTTGTTTTTCTTTTCTTTCACACAATTCTTGTGGTTCTGAATAACTCAATTCAATCATATCTCCGATTGACCTGGCCCTGAGTTGTAAAAATATGTATTCAATATCAAATGTTGCTAATTTTGTGAAATCTAATTCAGATTCTATACAATTTTTTACGATGTCTTTTAGGGCACGTATCAAATCTTTCGACTCACCACTTTGCATAGCCATCATTAAGATTTTTTCCTCTTTAACAAGGAAAGGTCTAAATTGAACTTTTTCTCCTGTGGATGGGATAGTAAGTTCATATTTCATTACTGTAATTACCGGCAAAGCCATAATATACTCCTATTTAATGTTATACTTCTAAACCACGGCTAACCATTTTTTGTATTGCATGGTTACTGGAAGTCTCCCAATTTCAGAACCACCACCATGTGTTAATTGGACTTCAGCCACAATACTGGGCCAAGCTCGTTCTAATCTTACTTGATAATCTGGGGTAGTAAAAGTTGAATCGGTTCTCCTAAATTTTTTAATATCTATGTCACAAGTATAGTCATCGTGAAATCCTAAATTACCAGTTAAAGGATCTATTATTAGTGTTTGCCAAGTATCGAAAAATCTTTTCTGTTCCATATCATTCGTTAAGTAAAATGATAGAGACAGTTCTTGAAATGCATGACGATATGGCATTTGATAACTTGTACCATATATCATTTTATCAGATGCATTTATACTTTTAGTCGGAAGGGCTACACTGTCACAATAAAATGTTAAATCTCTTACTATTGCTTCGTTTTGAAGAATAGTTGGTAATTTTTTAAAAGATACTTCGTATCTTTCAGTAGTTGCTAAACCACCTCTAGGTGCAGTTATATCTCTTAATTTTTGAATATCAAATGACATTAGTAATATCTCCTACTGTCTGCCCATACAGTTTTCTTAGATTCTTTTTGGAATCTCTCAACTGGAAGGAAGATTGCTATTTCCCATTCGTCCGCATCGATACGAACAGTTGATGATTTTACATGATCTCCAAGATACCTTTTCACACAAGGCACTGCTCTTCCAAATCTCCTTAGAATACCATAACTCAATTCNAGTCTTGTTGTCTTATCGTATCTTTCATTACTTGCATATCTATTTAACTGATCCATTAGAACTGCTCGTTCTCTGGGTGGCAAATAGTGAAGATTAATTCCATAAAATCCACCTTTGGCTCTTTCAAATGGAAAGACTAGTGGGTACATATCCCAATATGGTAGTTTCTTTGCAAATTTTGGGTCATACTTATAGAAGAACATTTTCCCCAACATAATATCATCTTCTGGTTGTCTTCTCAAAAGTTGGTTTGGAGTAACTGCTCTCATACGAGCACTTGCACTTGCCTGTCTTACCTTTTCCTTAAACCAATCCCCTGCAGCTCTAGCCTTTGCTGGTGCGGTACTGGTTCTTATTGCTGTCTTCAGTTTGTCGAGAAGACCTTCGTTTACTGCTTCTGCCATATTAATATTTAGTCAGATCATCCTCAGTTAATATTTTCCAACCCCATTTTCTATCATCACAGTAGGCTTTAGCCGCTTTCCACTTGGCTTCATTGACTCCCCATGTCTTGACTTCTCTGATGAATCTACCTCTTTTTCTTCTATCTTTGGGTGGAGATCCCTTTGGTGGAGAACATTGTGCCTTTGGTTTGACTTCGATAAGACTTTCTTTGACTACTCCCTCTGATGTTTTTACCCTTACCCAAAAATCGGGAAAGTAACGATGTCTTCTTCCATCAATTGGAGAACGATATGGTATGACTATTTCTTCACTTGACCATTTTAAAACAGATGGAGTTGTATCAAGATACCGCATGAATCTCAACTCCCATAGAGAACGATATGTTATGGCAGTATGATCCCCCTTATACTTTGCTCTATTCTTTGGTTTAAATTTTCCTTTGTAACTCATATAAATATCTATGTATCATTCTACTCGGAGATTTCATGGCAAATTTAAAATATCCTTTGGACCTTGACGGAAACACTAGGGAATATAAACATTACATTAGGTTTCAAACACTCAGAAGAAGAATTACGTCAAGAACTCCCTCTCTGGGCTCGTCTTGTTCCTTGTACATTCCACCAGATGCTTTNAAGACTTCCTATTCACAGTCTTATGCAGATACAGATTTAGGTTCTGCCGGTAGCGCAATCAAAAATTTGAATGTTAGTCAAATGACAGAACTCGCACAGGCTGATAATACAGCAGGAGTATTGAATGTCATAAAAGCAGTGGCAGGTGGAAATAAAGATAACCTTGTCACATCGACATTGGGTGCCCTTGGTAGAGAAATTACTGGAGCTATTGCCCCAGGCGTAACCTCTGCAATAACTAATAGAATTGGTGCATTAATCAATAATCATAAAGCTTTGATTTATCAAGGGCCTGGCGGATTTAGAGTTTTCAATTACAACTTTTCAATGATTCCCGAATCTGAGACTGAGGCCAATGAAATAAGAGCTATTGTTAAATTTTTTAAGATGGGAATGCATCCAGAAACGGGTAGGTTTGGTATGGTTAGTGTGTCAGGAAATCCACAAGAACGAGATGAAGAGGAAGTTGGTTTTGTGTCTAATAGTAATACAAATACCTCATTGTTATTTAAATATCCCGATGAATTTGAAATTGAAATATTTCCAAATAGCACCAGAGGTGGTCGTAGAAATGAAAAATTATTTAAAATTGATAGGTGTTTTCTTGAGAGTTTTAATGTAGATTATTCAACTCAGGGTGCAACTTCCTTTTTCGATACTGGTGATCCTGTCACCACCACTATCTCAATGCAATTCAAAGAAACCACGATCATGACTAAAGAAAAGATAAGACAAGGATTCTAATGTCAGAATATTTTTCAAACTTTCCAAAAATCAGATATGACATTTATGGAACCAATTCTACTGCCCCAGAATATTCTACTGCGGTAAATCTCTTAATAAGACAAAAACTTAGAGATGTTGTTAAAAGTGATGTTTCAATTTATTATCCGTATGTCATTCCAGAAGAGGTAAGGCGACCAGACGTATTATCTCAAAATGTTTATGGAGATATTTCTTTTACATGGACAATCTTTCTTGTTAATAACATACTCGATCCCCTTTGGCAGTGGCCGATGGATTCCAGAGTGTTTGAATCATACATAAAAAGAAAATATGGTTCTATAGGAGAGGCTAAAAATACAGTTCATCATTATGAATATACATGGCAACAGAGAGTTGAGGCAACAGGAACATCAGATCCTATTCCCGCACAAAAAGTAGAAGTAGATTATGACACATATCTAGGTATCAATGAAGATTTCAAAGATGTTGTTTATAATTTTGAATATGAAGAAACCAAGAATGAGGCAAATCGAGAGATAACATTGATTCAACCAATATTCATAAGTCAAATTGTTGATGAGGCTAGAGGATTATTTAGATAATGGCTGGACAAATCACAGAGGGACGGACTAAATCTGCACACAGTAGTTCTAGGTCTTCTCCCATAGGAAATTTCACAATTCACAGTTTGAAAATAAAATCTCCATTGAGAAGAGCTTCACAGAGTGGATCAGTTTTAGATTTATCTGATATAAGTAGCCCTGGTGCATGGACTGAAATAAATTTTTATGAAGCAATTGAAAGTCCTGTTGTTTCTGGGGATATAACAATTCTTGATACAACTGGTTTTGTTGAAGGATTACCAATGCTTGGTGAAGAGACATTGGAAGTCATGTTTTCAACTTCAGATGCCACCCCTAGACCAATAAATCCAGAAAGTACAAATATTGATCCTTCAACTCAAGAAAAAATAATTAAAAATGAATTTAGAATTTTTAAAATAGATCCACCAATAAAATCAACTGATGCATCTAGGACAATTACTTTAAGGTTTGTTTCTGATTTACACATTAAAAATATTCAGACTTTAGTTCAAAAATCTTACAATGCAACCTCTTTTCTTCCACTTACTGTTGCTGATATTGCTAGAAAAATATATTTTGAAAGTTTCGTAAATACTACCACTAGACAAAATTCTGGTTATCAAGGGACTAAGAAAGAATTTTTAGTAGAACCTACTAGTGGATTATATTCTGTACATATTCCAAATTGGAATCCATTCACGGCGATTCAATTTCTTGCTAAAAAGGCAATATCTAGTAACANAANGTCTTCTGGTGCCAANTTCATGTTTTATGAAACCTTGAAAGGATTTCGTTTCGTTTCAATGGAAACTTTGATGCAGGGTGGTTTTAATTCTAATAATTTTGATCAATTAACTAGTGGTGAAGAAGTTACAACTAAATTTCCAGAATACGCTGCACATGTATCGAGAACAGATCAACCATTTATTCCTGTTTACTCTGAACGAAACACTGAGGATGCAGATGTGACTCCAAATTTTGTTGCAACTTATACATATAGACCTGCAAACATTGATGAGGATGAATATACAGAAAGATTTGGAATGACAAATTTTAGATTGAAAAAATCTGTAGATGTTTTAAAAAATACAAAAAATGGAATGTATTCAAATAGGGTAATTTCACATGACTTGATTTCTATGGAGGTTTATAGAAGAGATTATTTATATAAAGAACAAAAACCAATTATAAGAACTGAAGTTGGTGGTGTAAGTGTAACTGCAAACAATAAAAATTTAATAGCAGAAGACTTGGAAGTTGATATTAATGATTTTAGTACCGCTGAAAATGGAGCATTGTGTTCTGAATATGCAGATTATACTGATAGACCAGAAACTTATGTGTCTCTAGTTCCATCAAATAGGGCAATAGGACAAAAATATGGTTCTGGTCCAAGGAAATCTTTGTGGAGAAATAATGATTTAGAATCTGACAATTATGGAACAGTATCTTTTGCNGGTGATTTAGGAACTCGTACCCCAGATGGAAGACCAGATACTGCATTTCCTATAGATACAGATAGNAATGTTGAGAAAATATTAGCCAAAAGAATTTCTCAACTTTCACAATATAATACAATTCAAGTTGAATTTACTGCACCTGGCGATTCTGCTAGAGAAGTTGGAGATTTGATATACATATCTTACCCTTCTGAAAAATCTGAAATTCATGATACTGGNAATTTTAGGGAACACAAATATTATAGTGGAAAATATTTGGTAACGGCTTTGAGACACAAAATAACTCAAAAAGAATATGAAATAATCGTAGAAGCATCGAAAGATTCCTATTTGTCTGAACCTTCCTCTGGATTTGAGGCAAATGCACCCAGAACACAAACCCCAGATGGAACTGATTATGTTGAAGAAGGAAGATAATGAATAATAATTTCATGGGAAAAGATGGATTTGTTTGGTGGCAAGGTGTGGTAGAAGACCGCCAAGATCCATTATATTTGGGTAGATGTAGAGTTAGAATTCTTGGGTGGGATACTGAGGACAAATTAAGAATGCCCACTAGTGATTTACCTTGGGCATATCCAATTCAACCGATCACTTCTGCGGCACAAACTGGTGTAGGTATTAGTCCAACTGGTCCAGTTGAAGGAACTTGGGTTGTAGGTTTTTATCGTGATGGAGAAGAGGCCCAAGAGAGAGTTTTCTTCGGGACTTTGGGTGGTATCCCTAGAGTGCCCGCTGATCCAAGTAAAGGTTTCTTTGATCCAAGAAGAACAACAAAAGAGGATGAATCCAGCACCCATCCTTCCTATCGTAGTTTGAACACAGATCCACAATTAGATTATCTTAATGATTCAAATCCTGAAAAAAAAGTGCCTAATGCACCAAATCAAATTTTATTATACACTCAAGAAGACAAAAAAACTTTTGATCAATTGAAAGAGTTGGATAAAAAATCTGACTATGCATTCGTTCATAGAGAAATAAATGCAGATGCAATAAATCCAAGTCTTGGAAGTCCAATCCAAGTAGTAATAAAAGAATATAGTTCTAAGAGTAGATACCCAGACCTTGATGAATACTCTGGTGAACCAACTACTCCCAGAGCCGCAAGAGGTAGATATGGTAATTTTGATGGGTTATCATCTAAACTGATTAGACAAAAGGTAGAGTGGTCAAAAATTACTCAGGGTATTATTAGATCGAAACCAGTTGATGCACCAAGACCACCAGAAACAGTTAATACTGCACGAAATACTTGGGCTGAGATTGATCCTAATGCNTTAAACCAAGCAAGGTATCCTTATAATCATGTTCAGCAATCAGAGAGTGGTCATCTTTTTGAAATTGATGANACGCCAGGATTTGAAAGACTTCATAGGTATCATAGAGCAGGAACATTTGAAGAGATTGGTGCTTTGGGTCAAAGAATTACCAAAGTTATGAATGAAGATCAAACTTTTAAAATGATGAACTCCTATGAGAAAATTTTTGGAGATTCATTGGTAAATATTAGTGGTGAATTAGACATTGTTTCTCAAAAGGGATATTATCATAGCACTGGATCATATAATTTAACTTCGGCATCTTCGATAAATTTATCAGGCACAGGTCAATCACAGTTGAAGGGTCAGGGAGGTGTTACTATTGATTCTGGTTCTGGACCATTAATACTCAAAGGATCTCGTCTGGTTGAAGAGTTTAATGATGCAAGTAATACTCAAAGAATAAAAGGAAATTTAGTCACTAAAGTTGGTGGTAAGTATGCAACTAGGGCTAGTTCAATAAACTTGGGTTCAAGAGGACCAACCTCAGTTTCCGCAGGAGGTTCATACAACGTTGCTGCCTCTGGTAATTTTAATGAATCGGCAGTAAATCTAATGGGTATATTTGGAGCCCCAGCAAGATCCTTCAAGTCTGCGATAGGTGAGATCATATTTGAAACTGCATTACCAGGCCCAACTGGTTCTTTTGCATTCAATGCTGGACTTTCAGGACTACTTGGGTCAATNTCGATGGATCAACTNGGACAAATATCACTCAATGTTGGTCCTGGCGGGTCTATTGCAAAATTAACTCTTGGGGCAACTGGNATTGAACTTTCTTATCTTGCAGGATTGGCAAAGATTGAATTAAATGCAGCAGGTGTTTCTATAAACGGACTGACTTCAACAATGACAGGATCAGTACAGGCAAAAGTTGATGGAGCATTGGTTAATGTGGAGGCCTCGGGTGTCAATACTGTTAAAGGTTCTCTTGTAATGATTAATTAGGAGTGACATGGCAAATCCCCCAATAAATTGGACTGAACCATTAGAGTCAACATCAAGTCCAAGTCCATTAGGGCCTGGATATTCACCAATTGTAACAGATGCAAGTATAACAGAACCACATATTTTGAGAAATGATTTAGTCACTATCTCAAGAAAGGCTCCATCAAGTCCTGCAATTCCTGGCGTAACTGCAGGAGCGTACTATGCAAGATTTAATGATGTAGATAGAACCGATGTTGAAGCAACTAGTCCAAGTGGTGGTAGTGATCCAGGCGACCCTGTTACTCCAGGCAGTCCTGCACATACAACTTATACTTTTGTTGATAGAGGACACATAGGTTTGGATGGTGGAGTTTTTGAATTATTACCATTCTCATCTGGTGTTTCTCCTGCAACCACAGTGACATTTACAGACTTTGCAGGGATTGGATTACAAGGATACCCAACAAGTGGAACTACGTTAAATAATACCACAGATGTTGATGGTCCGTTGATTTGTGGGGCATTTACTAACGTAGAGGTTCAAACATCTTATAGTATTTCACCAATGGTGGTTGCACCCTCAAGTACTGGTACGTTTGGAACAGGTGCAAATCCTGGCTCGGCAACTCCATCTGGATCACCAGATGGGGGTACAGTAACTACAAATGCAACTTTACAANNTGGATTTGAATCTTATTTCGGAGACACAACTGGACCAACAATAACATTGTATCGACTAACTGGAAACCCACCAGGCCAAGTACGCGACGATGGTNCGGGTGGATTTGAANTTGCTGGAACAGAAAATAGAATATCAGAACTCTATACAGTAGGTGGAACTTTAAGTCCATCAAATGGAACTGTACCAAGTGTACATAGAGGTGCAATAAATTTTGATATTAGACCAGACACAGAAGCAATAATTGCCTCTGGGAATGAATCCAAAACACAAACTGGTACAGCCAGTTGGGCCGCAGGTCAAGGTAGAACNATGACANTTACNACTAGTTCTGCACATGGATTGNCTGACCAATACAATAGAGTCTATATCACTGGTTCAAGTAACAATGCNATGAATGGTTTATGGAATGTTGCAACAGTTACAAGTGATACACAATTTACTGTAAAATTATTTGCTGCACAGTGTGGACCATCTGCANTTACATCATCTGTCAATGTGGTTACCTATGATGGTATTGATAAAAAGGGAGGAATACTTAGAAGAAAATCTGGAACTATCAATACCATTTACCAAAGAACAGTAGGAACTCCAAGTACTCCTAGTTCTCCATCATCTCCTGGCACTCCTGCATCTCACAGTGTTTATTATTGGTATGATGGATCTCATGGAGTTTCAAGTTCAGGAGAAGTAACTGTAGAAGGATCTAGTTATGATTTCACTGGGGATGTTACTAGAATAAGTGGAACAAGAATACAAAGAACAATAACATCTGGTGGCACGGGGTATCAAAGTCCAGCCACAGTAACACTCCAATCTGGTATAAATGCTGATGTCTTTGATGCCCAGAACGATATTGAAGTTGTTGCAGGAGGTATGTTTGGAAATAATCAAGTCATACTGAAGGGGGAAGTTAGTAGTCAAATAGTTCCAAATGTAGCATATAGGTTTCAAGGAAATACATCTTCATCTCAAGTAAGTACTATATTTTTTACTGGTTCTACTAGAGAGAGGACAATGTTTCATGATGCTGGTTTTAAGTTAAATAGTAGTAGTGGGCGCGTTTTTACAGAAGGTGCACCAGATACACAACCATCTGGAACTGATGGAATGCCTGGAGGTTTTGATCCAAATAACAATCCAGCTGGAGGTGTTAGAGAGATTGACAGTTGGTGTCCAAGATTCATGCATGCAAAGGCAAAGGCACTTGAAAGAAATGATGTTACTGAACTATTGAAAGCAAACACATCTGGAAAATTTGAACTAGATCAACTTTTGGCTTCACCGATAGTGGATGAAAATGAAAATATAACTACATTTTTAACTCCAAGAGAGAAGTTTCAAGAGACTTGTTGGTTTACTATGAGGGCATTTAAAAATCCAAGTCATAGAAGACCAGGCCAGNNNAGTTTTGTTGAAGGTGAGGATGTGATCGAAAGACAATTCGGTATCAATGTTTTTAACAATACNTTTAGTGACAGAAATGAAATAACTTTAGATTTTATAGATCAGACNAATAAGATAGTGGTAGCAAATACAGATACTGCGTTCACAATAG
>FUFK010049061.1_pt1 | contig 23213 bp, 23 predicted proteins | sample 1021851 | NCBI WGS metagenome assembly FUFK01 (sample SAMEA51879418, study PRJEB19060) | metagenome | reverse complement strand
AACTCCATCATGGATCATGCCTCCTTCACTAATATTTAGAGGAGGATTTTCTATTAATTGAAAACTTATAGTATCAGCTAATTTTAATAGTTCAACATCAACAGTTTTAAAATGTTCTGTCCATTCAGGCAGATCATATTTAAATAATTCAATAATTGATTTTAATCTAGGCAGTTTTTTTAGACCTTCTGCAATTGCTATTAAATCTCTGGGGTTTGCATGGCCAGCACATGCTCTTCCTGCAAGTCTCTCTAAATCACCCATTGCCCTAAGAATATTTTGGGTATCTATTCTCAGTTCTTTTGATTCAAGAAAGTTAGAAATAATATTTTGTCTTTTTTTGATTTCATCTATATCTAGTGATGGTGTTTCGAGCCATCTTCTTAAACATCTTGCACCCATACAAGTAAATGTTTTATCAATACTCCAAAGTAGCGAACCAACATAATTATTTTCTCTTTGGGTATTTTTTATTTCTAAATTTTTCTGAGTTTGATAATCAAGAATAAGGGTTTCATTACAAAATTTTATTTGTGGAAAGTCAAGTGAAATTTTTAGGGAAGATTCGTTACTTAAATTTGAAGGATTAATTTTTTCTAAATAATGCAATAGGCCGCCTAATGATTTTGCCGCATTATTTAAATTTTTGAGACCTAAACCCTCCACGCTAAGAATTTGAAAATATTTTTTTATTAAAGAATTTGCTTCATTAATACCAAAAAATGTTTCTTGAGAAACAGTATATGTAATTTGATTATTTCTCTTCAACAAACAATTTTTGATCTCATTACTACCTACAATTATTTCTGTAGAATCGAATTTTATAATTTCATCGAAAAGTTTTTTTAGTGATTTACCTTCCATACTTATTAATTCTCCTGTACTTATATCAGCTCTTGATAGTCCCCATTCATAAGAATCATCTTGGTTATTTTCGGATAAGTGAATGGCAGAAATCCAATTATTTTTTCTTGCAATTAGCATCCCCTCCTCAATAACAGTGCCCGGAGTGATGATTCTTGTTACTCCTCTTTTTATAGGAGTACTATAGTTTATGGAACTTTTTTCTAATTGGTCACATATAACTACAGAATGATTTTTCTTAATTAAATCAGCGCAGTATCGTTCCATGGCATGATGTGGCACGCCTGCCATAGGAATTTTCCCAATTTCCTTACCTGCATCTTTACTTGTTAACGTTATTTCTAAAAGATTTGATATAAGTACAGCATCTTCAAAAAAACATTCAAAAAAGTCTCCTAATCTATATAGTAAAACTCTATCTTTATGTTCTTCTTTGAGTGTTACATAATGCTTCATTACAGGAGTTAATTTTTGTTTTGCTACCGTTTTATAACTGTAAGATTGTTCATTAATACAAACCTTTTTCTTTTCTGAAATTAAATCGGTTTTTAAGTTATTTACTAAACTGGTTGAGGTTTTTCTTTGTCTTGGCCTTTTTTGCGATTCTTTTTTTAGATCTTCTATTGATAAATCATCATGAATTTCTGGAGTTATTTTTTGTTCGGCAGTATCGTTATTAATTGCAAAAAGGTTTTTTTGAATTATGCTTTCTTCTTGCATTATTTTTTAATTTCTAAATAGATATTAGGTAATAATTTATTTTTTGCATTCATTAGTATCTAAAGTATGTAAATTTTCTCCAAAAAAATAATTTTTGTGAGATTATATTATCTATAATATTTTTTTATTTGAGATTCATCATGCAGGCTGTTAACTTTTTCTTTGTAAATGCTCTTTTATTTGCTTCCTTAATTGCTGTTGTTGGTGTTCCAGTTTTATACGTTACACAGCCCTCCACTGAAGAAGGACAGCGAGAGAGTAGGAGAAAAATTTATTCTATCGCAGCAGTATGGGTTGTTTTAGTGTTCGTGACTGGTATCGTTTCTTCTTTAGTTTGAATTTTTTACCCTTTCATGAGAGTCTTTTAATAATATAATTTAATTAATGTCTATTTTCGAAGGAACTTTTACTGAAGCATCTTCATTAAAAGTAGCAATAGTAGTTGCAAGATTTAATGATTTAATTACTAACAAAATTCTATCTGGCTGTCTTGATTGTCTTAAGAGACATGGATTGGATATATCCGAAGAGAGTAATCAAGTGGATATTGCTTGGGTTCCTGGTTCATTTGAATTACCTATCGCAGCTAAAAAATTATTAAAAAAAAATAATTATGATGTATTGATTGCTCTTGGTGCAGTTATCCGTGGTGAAACCTCACATTATGACGTTGTTATTTCAGAATCAAGTAAGGGTATTGCCCAAGTTTCTAATGAAAATGGTATCCCTATTATTTTTGGAGTATTAACAACTGATAACATGCAACAAGCTTTAGAAAGAGCAGGTATTAAAAATAATCTTGGTTGGAATTATGCTTTGCAAGCTATTGAAATGGGTTCCTTAATCAAAAAATTAAGTTAGTTAAAAAAAATATTAATTATTAGTATCTTTGATTCCTTCTTTAGGATAAAATAATAAAGTTGCGCGGATGTAGCTCAGTGGTAGAGCATCTCCTTGCCAAGGAGAATGTCGAGAGTTCGAATCTCTTCATCCGCTTTTATTGTGAGATTATCCTATGATTAACAGAGGATTATTTTCTAAATGTNAAAGGTTATTTCTAGGGAAGATTTAAAAAGTTTATTTACTAAACCATATGGTCAAAATGCTCCTTCAAAACAAAAATGGGCAGAATTTTATAATGCGAATGTAACTTTTATCGATCCCACCCAAGAAACTCAAGGTTTAGATTCTTACATTCAAATTCAAGAAAAATTAGTTAAAAGATGTGACGATGTTTTTTTAGAAACGCATGCAATATTAATGAATAAAGATTATGCATTTATAGAGTGGACTATGGGCTTAAAAATTATGGGTAAAGAATTTATTTATCCAGGGACTACACGTTTGATATTTTCAGATAATGGATTAATAAAAGAACATAGAGATTACTTTGATTTTTGTGGTCCTACTTTTGGACCAGTTCCTATTTTAGGCCCATTTATAAAATGGCTTTATTCGAGATTCATTTCTTAAAAAAAAATCAAAGATTGTTTAATTTCATTCTTTAAGCTTTTTTAAATTTTTAACTGTTAAATTTCGCGAATTAATAAGTTTTGAGTAGTAACTTCCTTAAAATCAATTTGAGAATAAAATAACTTTTTATTTGTCGTCATTAAATATATTTTTTTTGTTTTTTTAATCTTTTTTGAAGATAAAAGACTTTTAACAACAAGTTTGCCATATCCTTTACCTTGATGTTTTTTATCTATAACTATATCCCAAAGTACTCCTCGAAAAATTCCATCTGATAATGCTCTGCCAAAACCAACTATTTCATTATTATCCCAGATACTTACTATAACGTCGCTATTAGCAAGGCATATTTTTAAATCATCAATTGTTCTATCTTTGGCCCAGAAAGCATTGCTATCAAGAAACTGTTTTAGTTTGTTTAATCCTTTTTTTGGCGTAAAATTTGGTCCCAATCCAAACAACCTTAATCCAAGTGCCCCTTTTGAATGCTTAATTAAAAATACTTTTTTCATGATTAGCGATCTTAAGAACAAAAAGACTCGTAAGTAGGTTTAATTAAATACCCTAAACGATAGTTTCTACAAAAATAAAGAGATTTAGGATTTGCTCATTAGGTTGTAACGCACTAATTTATAATGATTGTAATAAGATAGTTCTTTAAAGGAAAAACAATTATGCTCAAACTTTTGTTGGGAGACCCAAATACACGAAAGTTAAAGCGATATCAGCCATTGGTTGAAGAGATAAATTTATTAGAAGAAGAAATTTCTGCATTAACTGATGATCAATTGAGAAATGAAACTAGCAATCTTAAATCAAAAGTTTCATTAGAGTTAAATCAAAAAAAACAAAATGAACTGCTAAAGGAAATTCTTCCTAAGGCCTTTGCAATAGTAAGAGAAGGAAGCAAAAGAGTCCTAGATATGCGCCATTTTGATGTTCAATTAATAGGGGGCATGGTTCTTCATGAGTGCCAAATTGCAGAGATGAAAACTGGTGAAGGTAAAACGCTTGTTGCAACATTGCCTTGTTTTTTGAATGCTCTTACTGGGAAGGGTGTACACGTGGTGACGGTGAATGATTACTTAGCCAGAAGGGATGCTGAATGGATGGGTCAAGTGCATCGATTCTTGGGATTATCAGTTGGATTGATCCAACAAGATATGAGCCCGGCTGAGAGAAAGAAGAATTATGATTGTGATATTACTTACGCTACTAATTCGGAATTAGGCTTTGATTATTTAAGAGATAATATGGCTACTGATATTGAAGAGGTAGTTCAAAGAAAGTTTAATTATTGTGTAATTGATGAAGTTGACTCAATCTTAATTGATGAGGCTAGAACCCCTTTAATTATTTCTGGTCAAATTGAAAGGCCTCAAGAAAAATATCAAAAAGCTGCTGAACTATCTTTATCTTTAGTTAAGGCAAAAGAGTTAAGTAAAGATGGAGTTGACCCTGAAGGAGATTATGAAGTAGATGAAAAACAGAGAAGTTGTATTCTCACTGATCAGGGATTTGCTAAATGTGAAGAGTATTTGAAAGTTAATGATTTATATAATCCGAAAGACCCGTGGGCGCACTATATTACTAATGCTCTTAAAGCAAAGGAATTATTTATAAAAGACGTCAACTATATCATTAAAAATGACGAAGCTGTAATAGTTGATGAATTTACAGGAAGAGTTATGCCTGGAAGAAGGTGGAGTGATGGGCAACATCAAGCAATTGAAGCGAAAGAGGGACTTAAAATTCAGCCAGAGACTCAAACCTTAGCATCCATAACTTATCAGAATTTCTTTCTTTTATATCCTGGCTTGGCTGGTATGACAGGTACTGCTAAAACAGAAGAGGTAGAATTTGAAAAAACTTATAAATTAGAATCCACCGTTATACCAACAAATCAAATTAGAAAAAGACAAGATTGGTCTGATCAAGTTTTTAAAACAGAAATGGGTAAATGGAAAGCTGTAGCAAATGAAACTTCAAAAATTCATCAGGAAGGCAGACCGGTTTTAGTCGGTACTACGAGTGTTGAAAAAAGTGAGCTACTCAGTTCACTACTTGCCAAAAAGCAAATTCCACATAATTTGTTAAACGCTAAACCTGAAAATGTTGAGCGTGAGGCTGAAATTGTTGCTCAAGCAGGAAGAGCTGGAGCCGTCACAATTGCTACAAATATGGCTGGTAGGGGTACTGACATAATTCTTGGAGGAAATAGTGATTATATGGCTAGACTGAAGTTGAAAGAGATATTAGTTCCTCTACTGGTTAAGCCAGATGATGAGCATAAACCACCAATACCTAAACAAAAAACATCAAAAAAGAAAGAAGGTTTTTCTTCAAAACCTCCCTCTAACTCTAACGAGAATAATTTCACCTCTTCAATTTCTCTTTTCCCCTGTGTGCTAAGTGAAGATTTAGAGAAGGAGCTTGTTTCGCTTTCTAATGAGTTGGTTGAAAATTGGGGAGAGAGGAAGCTAAGTGTTTTGGAATTAGACGATAAAATTGCAACTTCTGCAGAAAAGGCTCCAACTAACGACCACTTAATAAAATCTTTGAGAAAATCTTTATCAAATGTAAAACAAGAATATGACAAAGTACTGATTCATGAGGAAGAAAAGGTAAGAAAGGCAGGAGGATTACATGTTATTGGTACTGAGAGGCATGAATCAAGAAGAGTAGATAATCAACTTAGAGGAAGATCTGGTAGACAGGGAGATCTGGGAAGTACAAGATTCTTTTTGTCTTTGGAAGATAATTTGTTAAGAATTTTTGGAGGAGATAGGGTTGCAAATCTCATGAATGCGTTCAGGGTAGATGAGGATATGCCTATTGAATCAGGAATGCTTACAAGGTCTCTAGAAAGTGCTCAAAAGAAAGTCGAGACTTACTACTATGACATCAGGAAGCAAGTTTTTGAATATGATGAAGTTATGAATAATCAAAGAAAAGCCGTCTATAGTGAGCGGCTGAGAGTACTAAAGGGAGTTGATTTGAAAAAACAAGTAATTGGTTATGGTGAACGAACAATGGAAGAAATTGTTGAAGCTTACATAAATCCTGATCTACCTCCTGAAGAATGGGACGTTGATAAATTAATTGCTAAAGTTAAAGAATTTATTTACTTATTAGAGGATCTTAAATCAGCTGATGTAAGTTTATTGTCTATAGATGAATTGAAAAATTATCTTCAGGAACAGTTACGCTCAGCTTATGATTTGAAGGAAGCTCAAATAGAAAAATTTCGTCCTGGTTTAATGAGAGAAGCAGAAAGGTTTTTTATTCTTCAACAGATAGATAATTTGTGGAGGGAGCATCTTCAAGCAATGGATTCACTTAGAGAATCTGTTGGATTAAGAGGTTATGGACAAAAGGATCCTTTAATTGAATATAAAAATGAGGGTTATGATATGTTTTTGGAAATGATGACAAATATGAGAAGAAATGTTATTTATTCAATGTTTATGTTTCAACCCAAAGGCGACAAGTAATTCTACCTAGAAAAGCCTAATAGTCTAATTATCTCCTAGAAATTCAATTATTTCCTTATCTTTTAGATTTTGAGCATCACCAACTTTAGAAATATCAATTGATTCTGAGTTTGTTATGCATTGAAGTGTTTTTTCTAATTTTAGAATTTGGTTTTCAAGTTGGTCTATCCTGTCCATTAGATTTTTGATTACGTTAGCCTCGGCATCTGGTAAGGCAGAGTGTGCAAGTGGATTAACTTTTACACCGCTTTGGTGCACTACTCTTCCAGGTACTCCAACTACCGTACTATTCTCTTCAACATTTCGAACGACTACAGAGCCTGCACCTATGCGTGTGTTGGATCCAATCACTATTGATCCAAGTACTTTAGCCCCTGCGCCTACTACTACATTTTCCATTAAAGTTGGATGTCTTTTGCCATGACTTTTGCCAGTTCCTCCTAATGTAACTCCTTGATAAAGTAAGCAATTATTTCCAATTTCTGCCGTCTCTCCAATTACTACTCCCATGCCATGATCTATAAAAACTTTTTTACCAATTTTGGCTCCTGGATGTATTTCTATGCCGGTGAGGGATCTGTTTAGATGACTTAAAAGTCTCGGTATTAAGGGTAATTTTAGATTCCATAATTTATGGGATAATCGATGGATAACAATAGATTGGAATCCAGGATAGCAAAGGAATATTTCTAATATCCCCCTTGCTGCAGGATCTCTCTCTCTTATTATTTCAATATCCGACTTAAAAGTTCTTAACATGATTAATTGACTACTCCAATTTCTTTTTTTAACTGGTTTATTGTTTCGATACTTAAGTAATTTTTAGCGCAAATTATTTGCGGAAGGCGCATTAATTGAGAACGATTTTTGAGAAGCGTATTTTCTACCACTGACAAGCTAGGACCATCACATACAACGTGATTAGAAGCTTTTAGCAATGCTAATAATCTGCTTTTGTTGTCGGAGATGGCAGTCATAAGCATTAAATCATTACCTCTTAGACTATGAATGATTATTTCAGCTGCCCTAAGTAAACCAGGACTTATGCTCACAATCCCTACGCAGTTTCCAGATTGTAATTCTTTCAAGATTTTTAATTCTTTCTGAAAGTCGCTTAAATCAACAGCAATTGCTCTAACTCCATGTTTTTTAGCTAATTTTTCTAAAGGTTGGAGGAAATACCTGCTTGTAACTATAGTTCCGTTACTAGAATTACAAAGAACTTTTTCTAATTCTTCCATAGGAACAACTTCTACTGGGACATCTAATTTTGGAGTAATGTCTTCTGCTATTAACATAGATGCTCCTATATCTTCTCTTGGAGTGCTCACTAATATTCTTGTTCCGCATTTTATTCGCCAGTCAATTTCATTTGTTAAAATGCTTCTCGTTTCGTGAAGTGAACATCCAAGGTTTATTAAGTTATCTATAGCTTTTTTAGCTTCCAAATCAGGGGGTTTACTAAGACTATTTTTTGATTGAAATGTTTTTTTAAATTCTTTTTTAGTTATATTATCCCTTACATAGATACCTGAACCAGCTATGGCTTCAACTACTCCATCTACCTCAAGTTGTCTATATACTTTACTGATGGTATTTCGATGGAGACCTGTTTGCATTGCAAGTTGTCTAGTACTGGGTAGTCTATGACCGGGTGGATAATGTCTAGCAGCAATTGCAAAGCAAATTTGATTGTATAACTGAGTAGAGGCAGGGATATCGCTTTCTTGTTGAATATGGAATCTCACTTTAAAAACCTTATTGAGGTGATTATTAAGTATCTAGTGACAGTTTAACATTCGGCATAAATTTTGAATAATTTTTTTTAAAATTACTTTCAATTTACTCTTCATCTTTTTTCACTAAAGGCGTTTTTCTTGGGCTAAGAAACATAATCATGTTTCTGCCTTCTCTTTTAGGCCTTTGTTGAACCTCAGATTGCTCTTCTAAATCATTAGCCATTCTTAAAAGGAGTGTTTCAGCTAAGTTGGAGTGCTGAATCTCCCTACCGCGAAAAATGACGGTGCACTTTACTTTGTCACCTGATTTTAAAAATACTAGTAGCTTGTCCTATTCGGACATCATAATCATGTTTGTCAATTTTATATCTCATTTTTACTTCTTTTACTTCTGTTTGATGTGATTTTTTTCGCGCTTCTTTTGCTTTCTTTTCTTGTTCAAATTTATATTTCCCATAATCCATAATCCTACAAACTGGTGGATTCGCCTTCTCACTCACTAACACCAAATCCAGTTCACGCATTGAGGCAATTTCTAATGCTTTGACTCTGTCAATAACTCCAAGTTGTTTCCCGTCAGAATCAACAACCCTTAACTGGGGATATTTTATTCTTTCGTTAATATTTGGTAGCTCTCGGACTGGAGCGCGGCGGTCAAAGCGTGGGCGTGGTGGCATTCAGTTTATTTGATTGATTGGTTGATTAATAAAATTTGTACTTTTTAGAGTTAATTTAAAAAAGACTCTATTTTAATTATTGCATCTTTTAGTAGGTTTTTGTTATCGAGCCAAATGGGATTGTTCTTATTGCGAAACCATGTGTTTTGTCTCTTAGCAAATTGAATTGTTTTTTGGGTTGTTAATTCAATGGCTTTATCAACTGTTATGGAATTATTTATGATTCCTCTAGCTTCTTCGTAACCGATAGTTTTAAGTATTGCTAAGTTTGATCCATAAAGATTTATTATATTTTTTGTCTCTTCTACTATTCCTTTCAAAAACATATTTTTTGTTCTTTCCAATATTCTTTCCTTTAAATCTTCTCTATTTAAACCAAGTTCAAGTATGTTCCATGCAGGAGGTTTTTGGAATTGTTGTGTTGAAAAGGGCTTCCCAGTAACATAAAAAACTTCTAATGCACGTATAGTTCTAATTTGATCAGCAAAATTAATTTTTTTTGTTGAAATTGGATCACAACTTTTTAAAAGTTCCCAACATTTTTTTTGTCCTAGTTCTTCTAATTGAGTTCTTAGCAAATTTTGAGGTGGCACATCTGGAACAAAAAACCCTCGTATTATTGAGTTCATGTATAGACCGCTTCCACCAACAAGAAAAGGTAACTTATTTTGTTTGATTTCATTATTAATTGATTTTTGAGCAATTTTCTGAAATTGCTTGACATTCATTGGATTTATAGGTTCTTCAATATCGATTAAGTGATGCTTAATGCTCTCTTGTTGACTTTTTGATGGCTTGGCAGTTCCTATATCCATGAATCGATAAATTTGTCTTGAATCAATATTATGTATTGGGATTTTAAAATGTTCCGCAATTTGTATTGCTAAATCTGTTTTGCCACTTGCTGTAGGTCCTATTAAAACTATTAGATTTGGTTTCTCGACAAACATAATGCGAAAATTATTCAAATTATATTAAACTAATTAAATTTTTCATAGACTTCGAGACTTTCTCTTATACCAGTGGTAAGTTAAATTCAAGATCTTTTTAAAATAACATTTTAAAAATTTAATGTTTTTTTTTTATATTAAATGAGTGAGGCAAAAAGTACTAATAAAATCTCAAATGATTATGGTGCTGAACAGATACAGGTTTTAGAAGGTCTAGAACCTGTTCGTAAACGTCCTGGAATGTACATTGGATCAACTGGTCCAAGAGGACTCCATCATTTAGTTTATGAAGTTGTCGATAACTCTGTTGATGAGGCTCTTGCTGGACATTGTAATCATATTGAGATAATTCTCAAAAAAGATGGATCTGCTTTGATTTCTGATAATGGAAGAGGTATCCCTACAGATATCCATCCAAGAACAGGTAAAAGTGCTTTGGAAACAGTTTTAACTGTCTTACATGCAGGAGGTAAATTTGGTAGTGGTGGTTATAAAGTGTCTGGAGGCTTACATGGTGTAGGAATATCAGTTGTTAATGCTTTAAGTGAGTGGGTAGATGTTACAGTTTATCGTGAGGGTAAAGAGTTTAATCAAAGATTTGAAAAAGGTATTGCAATAGGAGATTTGCAATCAAAAAAACAACATTCAAAACCTTTTAAAACAGGTACAACTATATGTTTTAGGCCTGACAATACAATATTTTCTGAAAGTATTGAATTTGAATATGCCTTACTTTCATCAAGATTAAGGGAGTTAGCTTATCTGAATGGCGGGGTAAAAATTATATTTAGAGACGAGAGATATCAATTAAAAGACAATTCTTTCAAAGAAGAAATTTATTTTTATGAAGGAGGCATTAAAGAATACGTGGAATATATGAATGCAGAGAAAGACTCTCTTCACTCAGATATAATATATGTTGAATCTCAGAAAGATAATGTATATGTTGAAGCCGCACTACAGTGGTGTTCCGACGTATACTCGGATAATATTTTAGGTTTTGCGAATAATATTAGAACGATTGATGGTGGAACTCATATTGAAGGATTAAAAACAGTTTTAACAAGAACATTGAATAACCTTGCAAAAAAAAGAGGTAAAAGAAAAGATATTGATAAAAATTTAGCTGGGGAAAATATCAGAGAGGGGTTAACAGTAGTATTATCAGTCAAGGTTCCAGAACCTGAATTTGAAGGACAAACAAAAACAAAATTGGGAAATACTGAAGTTAGAGGGATAGTTGACTCTCTAATTGGTGAATCTCTCACTAAATATTTGGAATTTAATCCTGGTGTCCTTGATTCAATTTTAGAAAAAGCCATTCAATCTTTTAATGCAGCTGAAGCTGCTAGACGCGCAAGAGAATTAGTAAGAAGAAAAAGTGTCTTGGAGAGTTCAACTTTACCTGGGAAATTAGCAGATTGTAGCTCACGAGATCCTGCAGAATCTGAAATTTACATTGTTGAGGGTGATTCAGCTGGAGGTTCAGCAAAACAAGGTAGGGATAGAAATTTTCAAGCAATTTTGCCTCTTCGAGGAAAAATATTAAATATTGAAAAAACTGATGATGCAAAGATTTACAAAAATACAGAAATTCAATCATTAATAACTGCTTTAGGTTTAGGCATCAAAGGGGAGGAATTTGATAATAGTTCGTTAAGGTATCATCGGGTCGTAATCATGACTGATGCTGACGTTGATGGTGCTCATATTAGAACATTGTTGTTAACCTTTTTTTATAGATATCAAAGGGAATTAGTAGAGAAGGGGTATATTTACATTGCTTGCCCTCCTCTTTATAAAGTTGAGAGAGGTAAAAATCATAAATATTGTTATAACGAAGGGCAATTGAAAAAAACAATTGAAGATTTTGGAGATAAAGCTAATTTTAATATTCAAAGATTTAAAGGTTTAGGTGAAATGATGCCTAAACAATTATGGGATACAACGATGAATCCGCAAACTAGAATGATGAAAAGAGTTGAGATTGAGGATGCTCTTGAAGCAGATCGAATATTCAATATTTTAATGGGTGATAAAGTTGCACCTAGAAGAGAATTTATTGAGACCCATAGTGGTAATTTAGATATGTCAACATTAGATATATGATTAAAAATTGGCTAAAAAACATTTGTTTGATAAGTTTCGCACTTGTTGGACCAATTACTTTGCCTGCTGGTGGTATTCAGAGAAGTTTGAACGAATATAAGATTATCAATAATACAAGAGAGATTATACTAACTTCAAATTGCCCTCTTTATACTTTTCCAAGAATTAACGCAAAACAGTTGCAGTTGATGAATTCCGGTTCTTCATTGTCAGTCTTGCGCAAATGGAAAGTTAATGAACGTAATATTTGGCTAAGAGTGGAATTAGCTTCAAATGGGTTAATTGATAATCCTAATAAAATTAAACGAGGCTGGATAAAAATTTAAATTTTGGATTTTGATTCAATTATTTTTCTCTTTATAGGGAGTACTTTTGGATTGATATTTAGAATAATAATACAGGATAATTTCAAGATAAAAACAGGTATTTATCTCAATAATATTTCATTCGTGAATTTTTTAGCATGTTTATTTTTAGGAATTTTAGTAGCTTTAGATCCAATTAATAGAAGTTTATTATTATTATTTTATTTTGGTTTTTTAGGTTGTTTAAGTACATTTTCATCGTTTATTTATCGTTTATTTAATTTATTGCAAAGGAAGCAATTTGCTCTTTTCTTTATGCATTATATCGAAGTAATAGTTTTGTCTTTTTTATTCTTTAATTTAGGTTATTTTTTAGTCAAAATTTTTTAAAAATGAAAATTAAAAGTTTATTTTTTATCCTTTTAGCTTCCTATTTGGCTTGCATTTTGCGTTTTTATGTAGATAATAATTTTATAATTTCGCTATTAGGATCATTTTTTTTTGGTTTTGTTATTGCAAAAAGACTTAACAATGAACAAAACAAGATATTATTGAGTGGCTTTTGTGCTTGTCTAACATCTTTTAGTGGATTTATATATGTTTTATATAAATTTATAAATCAAGGTTTTTTTATTAAAGCTTTTCTTTATACAAATATAAGTATTTTATTGAATCTGATTTCAATCTATCTTGGATTTTTAATAAGTAGAAAAATTATATAAAGTTCATATAATAGTATTGTTACTACGTTATAAATAATATTTATGGAGGAAAATAATCTTGCGAAGATTACATCATTATCTACAGATTTAAACAATCGTGAAAATATAACTTTTCAGCTTGAGGAATTACTTGTTGCTGGTAATTATGATGAGGCAAAATTATTGTTGGAGCCTTCCCAACCTGTTGATATTGCAGAAGCAATAGGAAGCTTGCCACTCATATTGCAAGCACTTGCTTTCAGGTTATTAAAAAAAAATGAAGCAATTGAAGTTTATGAATATTTAGATCCAATAGTCCAACAAACTTTATTGGACAGACTTCGATCAGGAGAAGTCTTAGAAATTGTTGAGAAAATGTCTCCCGACGATAGAGTACAACTTTTTGATGAATTACCAGCCAAGGTTGTAAGAAAATTTTTATCTGCATTGAGTCCTGGAGAAAGGAAAGTTACTGCGGAATTGTTGGGATATGAGCCGGAAACTGCAGGAAGATTAATGACTACTGAATTTATTGACTTGAAAGAAATGCAAACAGCAGAGGAGGCTTTAGCGCTTGTTAGAAAAAGAGCTCCATTTACTGAAACTATTTATAGTTTGTATGTTACAGATAAGGAAAGGCATTTAACGGGTATTCTTTCTTTAAGAGACCTTGTTACCGCTGACCCTTTTAAACCGATTGGCGATGTGATGACAAAGGATGTTGTTAATATTACAACCAACACTAATCAAGAGGAGGTTGCCAGAGCAATTCAAAGGTATGATTTCTTAGCTTTGCCAGTTGTAGATAAGGAAAAAAGACTTGTCGGGATAGTAACTGTTGACGATTTAATTGACGTTATTGAACAAGAGGCAACTCGAGATATTTATGCGGCAGGCGCAGTTCAGCCTGGAGATGAAGATGATTACTTTCAGAGCAGTTTGTTCACAATTACCCGAAGGAGAATTTTATGGTTGTTAATTCTTGTTTTAGCTAATGGATTAACAACTAAAGTGATTGCAATGAATGATCAAATATTGAAAGAAATAGTTTTGCTGGCTGCTTTTATCCCTTTGCTAATAGGCACAGGTGGTAATGTTGGTGCCCAAAGTTCTACTGTAGTGATAAGAGGTTTGAGTACTCAAAAATTGAAATCTTTAGGTGCTATTAAGGCCGTTATTAAAGAATCGGTCACCGGAGCTTTCCTTGGAGTTTTGATGATGCTTGTAGTCTTTCCCTTTGCTTGGTGGCAAGGGGAAGGTCCTCTTATAGCCTCCGCAGTAGGAATAAGCTTAATATTCATAACAACTCTGGCTTCAACAACAGGGGCTATCCTTCCATTATTGTTTGCCAGGATGAAATTAGATCCAGCTTTAATGTCTTCACCATTCATAACTACAGTTACAGATATTGCTGGGGTATTTATTTATTTAAATACTGCCAAATGGTTATTAAATTATTCTTTTCTTTGAATACTAACTAGGTATTTATTCTCATTTTTTGCTATTTGTGGATTTTTTTGTTTAACTTTACAATTCTTAATGGTATTGTTTACAAAACAACATAGATTTTCATGTCTTCTGAAACATTAAGTGAGAACAAATTAACCACAATATCAGCTCTAAAAGCAAGCAATGATGTTGATCTTGTTCGTTCCTACTTAAGAGATATTGGAAGAGTACCTCTTTTGTCCCATGAGCAAGAAATTACTTTGGGAAGGCAAGTACAAGAGTATATGCAAGTTGAGAGAGCAGAATTGGAAATTTCTGAATTAACTGGAGAAAAGCCAACAATTGAAGAATTATCCAACAAATTAAATTTGTCTACAGCAATAATCAAAAAGAGACAGAGAGCTGGTCAACGTGCAAAAGAAAGAATGGTTGCTGCAAACTTGAGGCTTGTAGTTAGTGTTGCAAAAAAATACACAAAGAGAAATATGGAGTTGCTTGATTTAATTCAGGAAGGAACAATAGGTCTTGTAAGGGGGGTTGAAAAATTTGACCCTGCTAGAGGTTATAAATTTTCTACATATGCATATTGGTGGATTAGACAAGGTATTACAAGAGCAATCGCCGAGAAAAGCAGGGCTATCAGATTACCAATTCATATTACTGAGATGTTGAATAAGTTGAAGAAGGGTCAACGAGAATTAAGTCAAGAAATGTCGAGAACCCCGACGGTTAGCGAACTTGCAAAATATGTTGAGTTACCTGAGGAAGATGTAAAGGATCTAATGTGTAAAGCAGGTCAGCCTGTCAGCTTGGAAACTAAAGTTGGTGATGGAGAAGATACTGTTTTACTTGATCTATTAGCTGGAGGCGAAGATTTGCCAGATGAGCAAATTGAAATGGATTGTATGCGAGGTGATCTTCATTCACTTCTTCATCAATTGCCTGATCTTCAATGCAGAGTCTTAAGAATGAGATACGGTATGGATGGAGACGAACCAATGTCTTTAACAGGAATAGGACGCGTATTAGGTATTAGTAGGGATAGAGTTAGAAATCTAGAACGAGACGGACTGAGAGGTTTAAGAAGACTTAGTGATAATGTTGAGGCTTATTTTGTCTCCTGAATAAAATCATAAATTATTTTATTAGTTTCTTCTGGATTTTCATCATGAGGACAATGTCCTGCACCTTTAATCACTGATAAGCTTTTAATATTTTTAAAACTATTTACCCATTCTTTTGCTACTTGTAAAGGTTCCCAGGGATCTTTTTCTCCCCAAATCATTTTAATAGGAGCATTAACTTTATCAAAAAGATCTGTGGCAAGATAATCATCAAATAAATTTATGAATCCACGAAATGCCTCTCTAGAGTTTTTTCTTTGGGAGGGTTTATAAAGTATTTGTACTAATTCTTCATCAATATTTGCTCCTGATGGGTAAGCTTTTTTCAGAATTTGTCTGATTACTTTGGGATTTGCTGCTCTTTCAAAAATTGTATTGCTGATTATTTTTTGTCTAACTAAAGTTTTTAATAATGGTCTAAATAGATTCATAAAGACATTTTCTTTTTTTAATTGTTTGTCGTCCATTGTTCTTTGTGCACAATCAATCAAAATTACACCATTGCATTTTTTTTGAAGATCTGCTGCTGCTTTCAAAGCAACAACCCCGCCAATAGAGTTTCCTATTAAAAAAACAGGCGATTTGATTACCTCTGAACAAAAGGTTGAAATTTGGTTACCCCATAATGAAAATGAGTATTTAGTGGAATTCTTGCTGTGAGATTCATAATCTAATAAAGCATTTGGCTGACTGCTTTCTCCAAAGCCCAATAGATCAATTGAGTAGCAATTAAAAAACTTTCCAAGATAATCTTGATTATGTCTCCAATGTTTTTGTGATGCACCAAAACCATGCACAAATAAAATATTGATATCGTTTGTATTGGATTCCTTGGTAGATAATGACCATGATATATCCCAACTTTTCCACTTCCAATATTTTGATTTTTTTAAAAGCATTAGAAATTAATTATTAATTAAACTTTAATTCAAAAAAAAAATAATTGTTTTTAATTATCCTTTAGTTTAAATAGATTTTTAATAGTTAATGAAAAAAACAAAGGTAATTTGTGTTGGAGAAGCTTTAATTGACAGAATCAAGAATAAATCAAATGAAGACTTTACAGATTATTTTGGAGGAGCACCTGCAAATGTTGCTTGCGCATTAAAAAAATTAAATATTGAATCAGTATTTATTGGATGTTTAGGACGAGATGAATTCGCAAAAAAATTCATAAAACTTTTTAAAGAATTGGATGTCAATATAAATTTTTTGCAATTAGATAGTAATCATCCTACGAGGATAGTTAGAGTCAATAGAGATTGTTTTGGAGAAAGAGTTTTTTCAGGTTTTGTTGGAAGTTCTGAGACTGTTTATGCTGATGAGAATTTAAAAAAAAATTCAATTCAAAATTTAAATAAATGTTTAGAAAAACTATTTTTTGAAACAAAGTATTTTGTAGTTGGAACAGTTTTATTATCCTCTGCAATAGCCGCAGATTCTATTTATTATTTGTTGAACTTAGCTAATCAAAGTGATGTAAAAGTAATAATCGATTTAAATTGGAGAGAAGTTTTCTGGGATCATTCAACTTTTTCAGCTGAAGTTAGTAAAAAAGAAAGGATTAATATAATCAAAAGTTTCTTAAATTATGCTCATATTTTAAAGTTGTCCAAAGAGGAGGCTAGCTTATTTTTTGAGAATACTGATCCTTGTTCAATATCTCAAAAAATTCTTAGTAAACCTGATGTGATAATTACAGATGGTGGAAATCCTATATTATGGTTTATTAACGGTTTTCAGGGGAAAACTAATGTAGCTAATTCTTTCGAAATTATTGATACAACTGGTGCAGGTGATGCATTTTTGGCCGGATATATATCTCAATTGGTTTCGTTTAATTGTCCTAATAATGAAGAAGACATTCAAAAATTCCTCACTTTTGCAAGTATTTGTGGATTATTAACTTGTTTAGGGAAAGGGGCAATTGAAGCACAACCAGATTATGAAAAGGTTACTGAATTTTTAGTATCCCAAATTTTGTAATTCCTTCCGAAATTTTGAGCATAACTAATTTCTATCTTCCAGAAATTGCAAATAATTGGTTGTACTAAATGAGGCCATTCTATTACTAAAATTGCCTTGGTTTGAGTGGCTTCCTCTGCTTCAGAAATAAAAAATTCTTGTGCTAACTCACTCTTTTCTAATCTATATAAATCCAAGTGGATAAGTGGGATGGTTCCAGAATAGTAATGATGCGATAGAGCAAATGTAGGACTTGTAATATCCTCTGAGATAGATAATCCTTCTGCAATACCTTTTACGAATGAAGTCTTCCCAGCTCCAATAGGACCTTCCAATAAAACAATTGATTGTGAATTTAATCTCTTAGAAAATTTTTTGCCCAAATTAATAGTTTCTTTAAAGTTCTCAATAAACACTAAATTACACAAAATCATTTATAGTTTAATTGATTAATAATATTTTTAGAAATGGTCATCGCGAACACAGTAAAAACATCCATACCAAATTATGTGATTGCTGATATTTCACTATCAGATTTTGGACGGAAAGAAATCAAAATTGCGGAGACTGAAATGCCTGGACTGATGGCATTGCGAGAAAAATATCAAAATAGTAAACCTCTGAAGGGAGCAAAAATAGCTGGTAGTTTGCACATGACAATACAAACTGCAGTTCTAATTGAAACTCTTGTTTATCTAGGAGCACAAGTTAAGTGGGCATCATGTAATATCTTTTCAACACAAGATCATGCTGCAGCGGCAATAGCAGATCAAGGAATCTCGGTCTACGCAAAAAAAGGTGAAAGTCTTGATGAATACTGGGAGTATACACACAATATTTTAGATTGGGGTACTGATTTTCCCAACATGATCCTTGATGATGGTGGAGATGCTACAGGCTTATTAATACTCGGTAGTAAGGCTGAAAAAGATATATCAGTTTTGGATGATCCTGGTAATGAAGAAGAAATAGCATTATATAAATCGATCAAACTTAAACTAAGCGAAGATAATAATTTTTATTCACGAATCAAAAAAAATATTATTGGAGTTACTGAAGAAACTACCACTGGAGTAGCTAGACTTTATCAATTACAAAAGCAAAATGCTTTACCATTTCCCGCTATAAACGTTAATGATTCTGTGACTAAAAGTAAGTTTGATAATTTATATGGTTGTAGGGAATCCTTAGTAGATAGTATTAAACGCGCGACTGACGTAATGATTGCTGGAAAAGTTGCTTTAGTGATGGGATTTGGTGATGTAGGTAAAGGATCTGCTCAGTCATTACGGGGGCTTGGTGCAATAGTTAAAGTGGCTGAAGTTGATCCAATATGCGCTTTACAAGCAGCTATGGAGGGATACAGCGTAGTGACCTTAGAAGATGTTGTTAAGGATATAGATATTTTCGTCACAGCCACTGGTAATTATCAGGTTATAACCCATAAAAATTTAGTGAAAATGAAAAATGAGGCCATAGTATGTAATATTGGACATTTTGATAATGAAATTGATGTTGCTTCACTTAAAGATTATCCTTGGGAAAATATAAAGCCTCAAGTTGATCACGTTACTCTGCCAAGTGGTAATAAAATTATTCTTTTAGCTGAAGGAAGATTGGTAAATTTAGGCTGCGCTACAGGTCATCCAAGTTTTGTAATGAGTAACTCCTTTACTAATCAAGTTTTAGCTCAAATTGAACTTTTTAACAAATTTGAAGAATATTCCAAAAAAGTTTATGTTCTCCCAAAACATTTAGACGAAATGGTTGCAAGGTTACATCTAGATAAAATTGGTGCAAAATTAACGAAACTAACAAAGGAACAAGCAGATTATATAAACGTGCCTATTGAAGGTCCATATAAACCTGAACTATATAGATATTAAATGTGAGTTCGATATTTATAAGTTTACTCACCTCAATTCCTGAATATATAAGCAAAGCTGTTGAAACCAACTCTACAATGGCTTACTTTACTATATCTTTAGCAATGTTTTTAGAAAACATAATACCTCCAATTCCTTCAGAGGTAATAATGCCTTTAGGAGGTTTTTTTGTCTCTCAACAAAAATTAAATTTTTATATTTTAGTTTTTTGGGGTTTATTTGGAACCATACTTGGTTCACTCCCTTGGTATTATTTAGGAAGGTTAGTGAATGAAAAACGATTATCAAATTTTTTAGATAAAAGAGGTAAATACCTAGGTGTAACCTCAAAAGATCTTGCTAAAAGTAAAATTTGGTTTGATAAATATGGGGTTTCTTTAGTTTTTTGGGGTCGACTAATCCCGGGTATAAGAACTTTAATTTCTGTTCCGGCAGGCATGGAACTTATGCCACTAAAGCAATTTTTAATATGGACAACTTTTGGTAGTCTAATCTGGGTTTTATTGTTGACCTTTGCGGGTTTTATGTTTGGTGAAAATTATCCACTCATTGAGACTTATTTAGATCAAATAAAATTCATAATAAAACCAATATTAATTGTTTTATTTATATATTTTTTAATAAAATTTTTTATGCGAGTAAACAAAAAAAATATTTCTTAAAAAGGGATTTCATTTGAATTATTATTAGAATATTGTGTATTTTCACTTTCTTTACGAGAGCTTAGCAAATTTAATCTATCAACTCTAATTACTGGCTTAAATCTGTCTTCACCAGTATTTTTATCTTTCCAACTGTCAATTTTAAAGCTTCCCGTTATACCAATAAGTGAACCTTTTTTGACATAATCTGCAGCTATCTGAGCTTGTTTACCCCATATTTCTAAATTAAACCAATCAGGTTCTTCATCTTTGCTTCTCCTGTTAACCGCAAGGGCAAAATTAGCTACAATACTACCTGATTCAAAATATTTTACGTCTGGCTCTCTTCCAGCTCTGCCTACAAGATTTACGGTGTTAATTTGCATAATTTTTTTTTTTTTTATAATACTCAGTTTTTTAGTTATTGCTGAAAGCTTTGCTTTATATTCATAACCAAACAAGATAATTGTTAGAGCTTACGAAAAAAAGTAATATGATTTACTTAAAAGATTTTCTATTGTGATTTTTAACAGATTTAAATTTTCAAGAGACATTGGTATTGATTTAGGTACTGCCAATACACTTATTCACGTGTCGGGAAAGGGTGTAGTTTTACAAGAACCTTCCGTTGTTGCTATGGATTTAGAAGAGGGCGTACCAATGGCAGTTGGAGAAGAAGCCAAATTAATGCTTGGTAGAACCCCTGGCAATATTAGAGCTGTAAGACCCTTAAGAGATGGAGTCATAGCTGATTTTGATGCAGCAGAACAAATGATAAAAACTTTTATTCAAAAATGTAATGAGGGGAGGGGCCTATTAGCTCCGAGGATAGTAATCGGCATTCCCAGTGGTGTTACGAGCGTTGAACGTAGAGCAGTTAGAGAAGCTGGACTTGCAGGTGCAAGGGAAGTTCATTTGATTGATGAACCTGTAGCTGCTGCTATTGGAGCTTCATTACCAGTAACTGAACCAATTGGAACGATGATTGTCGATATAGGTGGAGGAACAACCGAAGTAGCGGTTCTAAGTTTAGGGGGAACTGTGTTAAGTGAGTCTGTGAGAATAGCAGGTGATGAAATAAATGAATCAATTGCAATTTATCTCAAAAAGGTTCATAATTTAGTCGTTGGTGAAAGGACTGCTGAAGATATTAAAATAAAAATTGGTTCTGCATTTCCAGACGATGATTTTGACAAGACTTCGATAGAGGTTCGGGGTTTACATCTTTTGTCTGGATTGCCTAGATCTATTAATCTTACTTCAGGAGAAATTAGAGAGGCTATGGCAGACCCATTAAACAAAATTGTCGAAGCTGTTAAAAGAACTTTAGAGAGAACTCCCCCCGAATTAGCTGCTGATATCGTGGATAGGGGCATTATGCTTGCAGGTGGTGGTGCTCTAGTTAGAGGAATTAGTGATTTAGTAAGTGATGAGACGGGGATATTTGCTCACATAGCCGAAAATCCATTATTGTGCGTTGTAAATGGTTGTGGAGAAGTTTTAGATGATTTTAAAAAGCTTAAAAGAGTAGTTGATACGCCAGATTTTATTAGGAACGCTATCAGAGATTAAATTTATGTTAGATATTCGTAGAATATCAATAAACCGATGGGTTCTAAATAAGAAAATTTGGGTTTTATTTGGATTTTTATTATTTTTTTTCTTTATAAGATTGTCTAAAGGTTCTTTATTTAAGGATTTCTATTATTTAATATCGAAGCCATTTTGGCCAGGTCAATTTCAAAGAGAAATCATTCGAAATAGTGTTGATCAAGAATTCTTGATCAAATTACAACAGGTTGAAAATGATAATGAAAGATTACGTGAAATTTTAACTCTTCAAAAATTATCTGAACCTGATACTATCGTGGCTTCAGTTATTTCTAGACAAACAGGTAGTTGGTGGAGACAAATCATTTTAAATAAAGGTGCTAATGATGGAGTTGAAATTGGAAGTCCTGTTGTTGGTCCAGGTGGGCTATTAGGAAGAGTTTACAGCACTTCATCGTTTACTTCTTCTGTAAGATTATTAACTTCTCCAGAAAGTCAGGTTGGGGTCTGGATTGATAGGATTCAGCTTCATGGATTATTGGTAGGTTCGGGGAATGATTTTCCTAAATTAATTTTTTTTAATAAAGAAGTTGATGTGAAAGTTGGGGATTTTGTAACATCTTCTTCCGCGAGTACTTTGCTACCACCAAATATTCCCATAGGTGTAATAAGTTCTGTAGATGAAGAAACAAAATTAAAAAAAACTGCGAATGTTCTGTTACTTGGAAAACCTCAAGCTATAGATTGGGTAGAGGTTTTAAAAGTAAAGATTTAGATGATTAATTTTGTAAAAAAAAATTTGCCAATAATTTCATTTTTAATTATCCCTCTTGTTTTTTTATATAGCCCTAGTTGGTTAGATTTTTTTGGTTCTAAGCCTTATTGGCCTTTATATTGGTTACTACCTTGGTCAATGATGCATGGACCGTTTAGCGGTTTAATTGTTAGTTTATTTTTAGGACTAATTCTTGATTCAATTAGTCCTGATCATATTTTTACTCAAATACCAGGGTTAATGTTATGTGGTCTCTGGTTCGGTAGATGCAAAACCTGTAGTAATTATTTAATAGGTCATTTTAGATATGGATTAATTTGTTCAATTGGAAGTTTTCTCTGTGGATCTATTTATTTTCTTCAAATTTTAATTAAGAATTTGCCAGATCAAAACTTCATTTTTTATTACCCAAGTATTAAAAATATTTTGGCTCAAGTTTTTGTTACTGGCCTCTTCGCTCCTTTATTTTGCTCAACACTCTTCAAACTTTTTAGTACTAATAAAGGTAGGAAATCACTCTTGGTTTCACAAAGAATACGGAACTTTTAAAAATTTAAATTACTGTTTGGATTAAAAATAAAAAAAATTTGTAGATCTTGAGAATATATCTTTTAGGATACTTAATGTTATATTTTTAATTGTTAGATTATATAAACAAGATATTCTTTGCAACAAATCATTGCTTTGAAATATCTGCCAATTTTTTTTTATCAATGTCAAAAGCAAGCATTTTAGTTGTTGATGATGAACCAGCAGTTTTGAAGGTATTAGTAACTAGACTTCAATTAGC
>FUFK010042267.1_pt1 | contig 23218 bp, 33 predicted proteins | sample 1021851 | NCBI WGS metagenome assembly FUFK01 (sample SAMEA51879418, study PRJEB19060) | metagenome | reverse complement strand
TTCATTTAATGATGATTATGCAGTATTTGAAGGTGCAAGAAGAGCAGGTAAAGAATGGCAAGAGTTTAAAGCTGCTAATGATAATAAACAGATTATTAAACTATCAGAACTAGATGATGCTAATGCAATAGTGCAAAATGCAATGAACAATCCTATATTTAATAAACTAATGCAGAACAAGGTGCATACTGAAAAAGAAGTAACTTGGATTCACGCAGGAGTTGGTTTTAAAGGTTTTGTAGACCTTGAAAGCTATGTAGATGGTAAAACTATAGTTTGTGATATAAAAACCACTACAGATGCTGGTAAAAGGTTTCAAAGAGATTTATTATATAATGATTACAAAATGCAAGCAGCTATGTATTTAGAAAACTATGATGATGTAGATTATTATATAATTGCAGTAGAAACTACTTCACCTTTTAATGTTCAGGTGTATAGATTAGGACATAATTTAATCTTGCAAGGTTTTGCAGAATATAAAAACCTAGTAGCTAAATACAATGAATGGAATGGTGAACCTGTTGGCTATAGTGATGACATTATAGAAATAGAAGTAGAAGAACCTATATTTGATTATTAATTAAAAACAAAAAACAATGAAAGAAAAAACAATATACTGTGGATCAGGAAAAGTAATGAATGAAAAATGGTTAAAAGTAACTATCAATCCTGATAAACTAAAAGAACACATTCAAGAATACAATGGTAACAAGTTTATTAAACTTAATATCAATGTAAAGGATGAAGCTGATCAGTATGGTAAAGATGTAGCTATTAGTGTAGATACTTGGAAGCCAGAAGAAAAGCAAGAAGCTACCAGTTCAACCACAAATGATTTNCCATTTTAGCAATGANAGAAGAATCAAATTACTTATTGAAAAAGGGTTTCAGTATGTCAGTNATACAAGGNTTATTAATGGAAGGNTACACANTACCAGAAATAGCTAAAGAANTANNTATGAGACCTGAAAGATTNGCATTTGAATACAGNCCTNTAAAAAAACANTTTAAGTATTTTGATNANNTNNAAGCACCTGATAAGGTAGGTGTGCCAATGAGTGCTTGCACATTTACCTTTGATGGTGTTTATACTTGGGATAGATTAAGTAAATCAGAAATAGAAGCATATAATAATTACAATCAAAAAAATAAAGCATATTATGAATACACTTGAATTAAGAAACAACGCAAAACAACATTTATTAGCTATACAGAATATAGAAACTGGTGTTGAATATTTAAACAAAGTAAAAGCTATTGAAACTTGGGCAAAGGCAGAAAAGAAAGATGCTGAACTTCAAAACATAATAGCAGAACAAAAATTAAGAACACAAAGAATTCTTGGTAATTTACTTAAGGAAAGTAATGTTACTAAAAATGTAGGAAATAGATTTATAGATGGTAACACACTTGCACCATCTAAAACGTTAAATTCTATTGGTATAAATAAACAGCAAAGTTCTGCATTTCAAAAAATTGCATCATTACCAGAAGAATTATTTGAAAAAGAAATTGCAACAGCTAAAGAAGAAACAAATAGAAGAATAGAATTAACTACAAGCAGAATGGTACAAGCTGCAAAGCAATATGAATTTGATCAACAAAGAAAACAGAAAGCAGAAAAAGTAAAAACAGTAAAAATATCAGATAATATTTTAAATGGTGATTCACTTGAAATTTTAAAAACATTAGATGATGGTAGTATAGATGTTGTTATAACTGATCCACCATATGGTGTTAACTATGTAAGTAATAGAAGTAAAATAGATAACACAATAACTAAAAGAGGTTTATTAAATGATGGTATTGAAGCATTTGAATTACTTGATAAAACTTGTAAAATATTACAAAATAAAACTGCTGATAATGCACATTTATATTTTTTCTGTTCTTGGCCAGTATTTAGCAAGTTTGAATCAATAATATCAAAATACTTTACAATTAAAACACCTTTAGTATGGGATAAAAAAAATAAAGGTTCTGGTGATTTATATAATGACTGGGGTAACCAAACTGAATTAATTATATATTGTGTTAAAGGTAATAAAGGACTAACAACAAGAAAAGGTAATGTTTTATCATTTTCAAGATTACACACTTCTAAAATGGTTCATCCAACACAAAAACCTACTGAATTAATCAAAGAATTATTATCTGCATCAGCATATAAAAATGATTTTGTAGTAGATCCATTTATGGGATCTGGAAGTACTATAAAAGCTTGTAATGAAATGAACATAAAATCATTAGGTATTGAATTAGATAAAGAAATGTTTAACATAGCAAATGCATTTATAAATGAATAATCATAGATTTTTAGAAAATAAATTTCATAATGAAATAATATTACACATTTCAAAAGCTTTACCTAATTTACAAAGATATTATCAGTTTAAAGAAAGTACTGATTATGAAGATAGCAATCTTTCATTTGATTTAGTTTTTAATATGGACTTTACAATTTCTATAAGAATTAGAAAAAATAAATATATAAGATTTAATGATTTAACAATTAGAAGTAAAAGTTTAAAGAATGGTAAAACTGAAATAGATAAAATTATGGAAGGCAAAGCACAAGTTTATTTTTATGCATATATGAATGAAGAACAAAATGAATTAGTTAAAATTAGAATTGCAGATGTTGATTCTATAAGAAAATTAACTAAAGAAAATAAATATATTAAAGGTGATAATTATGATGGCACAAAATTTTATGCATATAAATTTAATGATATTAAAAAAATAAATGGTGATATTTATAAATTTGATAAAACTATATAATTATGAAAGAATTACCATACTTTAAATTTTATCCTAACCAATGGATCACAGGATCAATAATGTTTATGGATTTAGATGTTCAAGGTGCATTTATGAAAATCTGCTGCTACTACTGGAGTAAAGAATGTAATGTTAGCAGAGAACAAATAAAATCACTAGTACCTAAACAATGGAGTAAACTACTTGATAGCCAGTTACTTAAAGCAGATGGTGATAACATTAGAATCAAATGGTTAGATGAACAATTTGAAGAAAGAAAAGCTGCACACATAAAAAGAGTTAGTGCTGGTAGAAAAGGTGGTAAAACAACACAAAACAAGCAATGCTCAAGCAATGCTCAAGCATTAAGAAAAGATAAGAAAAGAAAAGATAATACTGATCCATACCTAACAACAACCTTTATAAAATGATAGTAAAGCAAGAAGATCAGTTAAAATACTTATTTGCATTTAAAGAAGGTAAAATACAAAGAGGTTTAGGTATTGGTAATGAATTAGATAATTGGTTTGTACATAAACGTGGTTCATTTACAGTAATAGTAGGTTTAGATAATGTAGGTAAAACTAATTTTATGTTGTGGTATTTTCTATGTTTAAGTGTTAAGCACAATGTTAAGTGGTTAATATGGTCAGGTGAAAATAGTGCAGGACAATTAACTAGAGATTTAATACAAATGTATTCACAAAGTAAATTAGTAGATTTAAACAAACTAGAAATAGAAGAATACAATAATAAAATAGCTGAATGGTTCACATTTGTTAGTAACAAGAAAATGTACAACCATAAAGATTTACTAAAGTTATTTAAAGAAAGTGATTGTGATGCTTGTGCTATTGATCCATTTACAGGATTAAACCACGATAGAAANGTAAACCAATATGAAAGAAACTATTTGATCTGTAATGATATTAGAGAATTTTGTAATACTACAGGTAAATCAATATATGTAATGACTCATCCAATGACAGAAAGTGCAAGGAGAGTATATCCACCAAACCACGAATATGCAGGTTACATACAACCACCTAGAAAGAGTGATGTTGAAGGTGGCCAAGTATTTGCTAATAGATGTGATTCATTTCTATCTATTCATAGGTTTATTAATTCACCTGAAAGCTGGATGCTAACACAAGTAAGAGTAGAAAAGATTAAGGATAAAGAAACTGGTGGTACACCTACACTAGATAAACCTTTATGCTTTGATTATAATAAAGGATTAGGTTTTACAATAGGTGGTTTAAATGTATTAAAATGAAAACAGTAAATAGTATATCAGGAGGTAAAACATCAGCATACATAGCTGCTAATTATCCAGCAGATTATAATGTATTTGCATTAGTAAGAACAGATGACAAAAGCTGTATTTATCCAGATGCAAAGGTTAGGCAGTTAGTTAGTGATAAGTTAGGAACTGAATTTATAGGTACTTTAGAAGATGATGTAATAGTAAACACTATATTAGATTTAGAACAGTTTATAGGACAAGAAATACATTGGGTTACTGGAAAAACATTTGATGAGATTATTAAATATAAAGGTGGTTATTTACCAAATAAGATTGCAAGATACTGTACAACAGAAATGAAAACTATGCCTATTTTATATTGGATGTATAATGTAATTAAAGAACCTGTTATAATGAGGTTTGGATACAGGTCAAATGAAACTAATAGAGCAAAAACAATGTTAGTAAAAACAGATGAAGAAGGTTTTACAAAAGTAAAAGCTACATTTACTAAATTAAAAGATGGAAGAAATAGTTGGCAGGAAGTAAGATATTGTAAACCAGAATTTCCATTAATAAAAGATAACATATATAAAGACAATATAGAAGAGTATTGGAAAGGTAAACCAGTAAGATTTGCTTATATGAATAATTGTATAGGTTGTCATTGGAGAAGCCCATTATTATTAAAAAAAATGAGTGATAAGCATCCAAACAAAATGAAATGGTTTGCAGACCAAGAAACAAAAAATTCAAGATGGAGAAGTGATGTAATGTACAAAGATGTAATTAAATGGAAACCACAAACAGAACTATTTGAAACTGATTTTACAGAATGTGATTCTGGTTACTGTGGATTATAAAACAATAAATATGAAATATAGATATGATAATATAGATACTTTTATGAGTTATAAAAGTTGGAGTGATAAACAAAAGATAGATGAACTATTAAGGATAGATTGCAACCTATATGCAAATCTAGGTACTGATAGTACACCAGAAGAAAAGCAAGAAGCAAAAAGAAGAAGTTTAATAATATATAGATTAATTAAAACACTAGATAAAAAGCTAGGTGATGAATTACTATATATGGAGGATAAAAAGCAATAATGGATACAATAGATATTACAATAACAAAGAACAAGTTGCAGATACTTATACTACAAGCACAAGAAAACATTAAAAAACAGGCAACCAATAGCAAGAAAGAAGCATTAGATACATTAACAGATGCATATTCTACTATATGTTTTTTGCAAGCTGCATTAGATAATTTACAGAAGAAAAACCTAATTGCAGAACAGAACAACATTAAGGCGTACAGGCAGAATCAGAAACTAAAGAAAAAAATTAGTAGTTTTGTATAGTATGATTAATATAGATTACATATACTATGTAATGTTTGTAGTATGTATTGTATCATTCTTTGCAGGAATGCTTACACACTTTTTATTAAATAGATATTAAAATGAAAGAATTTTTATATCACGCATTAGGACTATGTGCAGAACATTCACACCCACATTTGCTGCATTTAATAATTGGATTAACTATAGGTTTAATAGCAAGTATTGTATTATATAAAAAAGTAAAATAATATGAAAAAAAAGATACTTGATATAATAGCAGTATTGATAGGATTATTGTTAACACCAATATGGTTGCCAGTAACTTTAATAACTTATTTTGTTCAGAAATGGCGAAGAAAAGAACACTAAACGAATTAAGGCAAACTAAAGAATATTACAAGCACCCTTATGAACCTGTAGTAAATAGTATTAAATACTTATGTGCTATCTATCCAAACAATGCTGATTTAGGTGCAGCAGTTCGCCAACACTTTCAAATTCATCAAGATGAATCTAAAAAAAATGAGCATTAAAAATAAATATAGTGTTAAACCTATTGATAAATATTTATGTAAAGAATGGTTGTTGTATAAACATTATGCTAAAAGAATACCATCTATTAGTTATTCATTTGGGTTATTTGATGAAAATTTAATTGGAGTTTTGACTATTGGTAAACCAGCAAGCCCAAACTTATGTGATGGGGTATGTGGTAAAGATAATTCTAAATATGTTTATGAATTAAATAGATTATGTGTAAATGATAATTTAAAAAAAAATGTTTTAAGTTTTTTTGTTAGTAGTTGTTTAAAAATGTTGCCTAATTTAATTATTGTTAGCTATGCAGATACTGCTTACAATCATTGTGGGTATATTTATCAAGCTACTAATTGGCTTTATACTGGTAAAACTAAAGAAAGAACTGATATTGGTTTAGAAAATAATACACATAGTAGACACTACAATAAAAATATAGATTATTCTAAAAACAGAAAATTTAGAAGTTCAAAACATAGATACATTTATTTTACTGGTAATAAAAAAAAATGGTTTAAAAAATTAAACTATAAACAAGAACCTTATCCAAAAGGAGATAATAAAAGATATAATGCAAGTTATAAACCAACAATACAAACACATTTATTTTGAATATGAATGCTAATAAAAAAGGTAAAAGGTTTGAATTAAAAGTAGCAAAGTATCTAGCTGAAAAGCTACAAGCAAACATAAGGCGAACCCCTAATAGTGGCGGTTTATCTATGAAAGGTGATATACTTTGTATTGATGACAACAGTATTTTAAGTGAGTTTAATTGGGAGTGTAAAAATCAAGAGAAACTAAATATCTGGAAAGCATTAGAACAAAGCAGAAATGATTGTTTAGGTAATGCAAAAATGCCAGTAGTATGTTTTACTAAAAACTTTGAACGTGATTATGTTGCTATTGAATTAGATGATTTTGTAAACCTGTTAATAGAAGTTGAAGAAGGTAGAGCTAAATAATATATTGGAACACCTTGCACTTTACCACAATGATTTTTGTGAAATTGCAAATAATTTACTATATAAGAAAGATAAGAAAGTTGTACAAGATATAGTACAAGAAATGTACATTAGATTATATGAGCAAGTACACGATGGTAAACTTGAAACACAACAATTAATAATAAATAACAAACCACACTTTGGAATTATTAAAAGAACAATAAAAAGAATAATACAAGAAACTGCAAACAAAGAAAACAGGATACCCAAAGATGAAAACGCAGTAATTAAAAACATAGTAGAAGAAGAAGAATTTGAAATAGAAGAATTTAACAATAACGTATTAGACATATTAAATGGAATGTATTGGTTTGATCGTAAACTATTTACGTTGTATGTTAAGCAATTCAACAGCATTAGGAAGTTGGCAAAGGAAACCAGATTAGGACACGTAACTGTATACAATACAATTAAAAGGGCAAAGAAGAATATTAAAAAAAAACTATATGAAAAGTAAATCAAAAGGGTTGGGGGACTCAATTGAAAAGTTTACAAAAGCAACTGGCATCAAAGCTAGTGTAGATTACATCTTTGATAAGCTAGGTATGGATTGTGGATGTGAAGCAAGAAAAGAAAAATTAAATAAGCTATTTCCTTACAAGAAACCAGAATGCTTAAATGCAGAAGAATATGAAACACTCAAAGATATATTTAAACATATTAATAATAGAGTAGGCCCTACAGAACAATCAGCACTATTAAAAATACATAATAGAATATTCAATCAACATAAAAAAATGTCCACCTGTGGTAGTTGTGTAAAAGAGCTAGTAGATACAAATCTGATGAAAACTATTTAATGAATATGAATACGAACAAGAAACACAAGCTGAAAAAGGAAGCTGAAGATAAATTAAGAGAATATCTAAATCAATATGAAGAAGGTATAAAAAACAGTGAAAATACAGTGAAAGATGAGCAAAGAACATATAGAAAACCTAAAACCTTTTAAAAAAGGCAAGAGTGGTAATCCTACAGGCAGACCAAAAGGAAGCAAAAATAGAAGCACTATAATTCGTGAAATGTTGGATATGATGGTGCAAGTAAAAGATGATGAAGGTAATGATGTCTGGCAATCTAATGAATACAGAATGGTGCAAGCTATACTTACTAAAGCAATAGAAAAACAAGATGTAGCTGCATTTAATTCTATTATGGACAATGTATATGGAAAGTTAAAAGATACTGTAGATATGCAAACAACAGAACAAGTTAACCACGATTTTAGAAAACTAATTGCAGGAATTAAAGCTACACAATAAGTACCTAGTATTTAATGAATCTAAAGCTAGGTATTTTATTATTACTGGTGGTAGAGGTTCAGGCAAATCATTTGCTATAAATACTATACTGCTACTGCTCACATATCAGGCAGGCCACACTATACTGTTTACACGTTTCACATTACGTTCTGCATCAATATCTATCATACCTGAATTTATAGAAAAGATTGAAATGCTTAATAAGGTTGATGATTTTAAAATAACTAAAGATGAAATCATAAACAAAGGCAATGGCAGTAAGATAATATTCAGAGGTATTAAAACTTCATCAGGTGATCAAACAGCAAATCTAAAATCATTGCAAGGTATTACCACTTGGGTAATGGATGAAGCAGAAGAACTTACTGATGAAGATACTTTTGATAAGATAGATTTAAGTGTTAGAAACAAAGCACAAGAGAATAGAATTATACTAATACTAAACCCAACAACTAAAGAACATTTTATTTATCAGCGTTGGTATGAAGGCAGAGGTGTACAAGCTGGCAGTAACATTACAAAAGATGATACAACCTACATACATACAACATATTTAGACAACAAAGATAATTTAAGTACAAGCTACATACAGCAAATAGAAAGTATGAAACAAAGAAGGCCAGAAAGATTTAAGCATACTATACAAGGTGCTTGGCTAGATAAAGCAGAAGGTGTGATTTATTCTAATTGGTCAATAGGTGAATTTAAGTATATTAATAAAGTTGTTTATGGCCAAGATTATGGATTTAGTAATGACCCCAGTACATTAGTTAAAACAAGCATAGATAAAGAAAATAAAATAATATATGTTAAGCTATGTTTCTACCAAGCTAAACTAACCACAAGTGAATTAGCAAACTTAAATGTAAAGTATGCAGGCAATGATTTAATTGTTGGTGATAGTGCTGAACCAAGATTAATAAATGAGTTAAGCAGGCATTGTAATATAGTACCAGCTATAAAAGGACAAGGTTCAGTAACATATGGTATTAGTATGATACAAGATTATGATTTAGTAATAGATAGTGATAGTACTGATTTAATTAAAGAACTAAACAACTATGTATGGTTAGAAANNAAATCACAAACACCTGTAGANAANTACAANCACGCATTAGATGCNTTGAGNTATGCAGTTAGTTATCAGNTACAAAGTGGTGGTGAATACTACATTTATTAAGCATTGCTTAAGCATTACTAAAGCATTAAGATAAGATAAGAAGAGATAAGAAAAGAAAAGATATAGAAAAAAAATTGCAAAATGTTTTGTAATTAAATATTTATAATTACATTTGAATCATAATTATGAAGTATGTGAGATTTACCAAGTGCGCAATTGGTTCTTAAAAACAAAGGTAAAAGTCAAAGCATCAAACAAGAAAAACATAAATTGCAATTAAAGGCCATCTTTTTAAGGTGGCTTTTTTTTTATATTTGTACATAACACTTTACACTTTTTTCTACATTATATATATATGAAAGTTACAATTAACATACCTGAATCATTAAGTGAAATATCATTAGCACAATACCAGAAGTGGTTAAAGATTAGTGATAAAAATGAAGATGATAATTTTTTAAAGCAGAAGATGATTGAAATCTTTTGTAACATACCATTAAAAACTGTACTACAAATTAAAGCAACAGATATAGATAATATTACAAATACCATAAACAACTTATTCAAAGAAGAACCTAAATTCATTGACAGGTTTCAATACAATGGTGTTGAGTTTGGTTTTATACCTAAGCTGGATGAAATTACTTTTGGTGAATATGTTGATCTTGATAATTACCTTTCTGAATGGCCATTAATGCACAAAGCTATGTGTGTACTATATAGGCCAATATCATTTACTAGAAAAGATAAATACCTAGTTGAAGAATACAAAGGAGCAGATACTTATGATATGCAAGGTATGAGTTTAGATATAGTATTTAGTGCATTAGTTTTTTTTTGGAATTTAAAGAAAGAATTATTGAATCATATCCTGAGCTTTTTGGCAAATCAAAGGGAAATAGTTTTGCCACAGCAGAAACTGGATTTAATGAAAAATGGTCTTGGTATCAGTCAATCTATGGATTGGCGCAAGGTGATGTCAGGAGGTTTGATGAAGTTACACAATTAAAGCTACATACTTGTTTGCAGTATCTAGCCTTTGAAAAAGATAAAGCTGATCTACAGCAGCAGATGTTTAAAAAGAAATGAAAAGGGAGCAAATATTAGAAAAGCTAATGGAACAAGAACTAGTAGATAAACACGAATATGTAATACTTGCAGATGGTTTTGAAGATGCATTTATGGGCGTAACAAGCAGCAAACCAATTAGAGCAGTTTACAACTATTGGAAATGTTTACAGTTATTAATGTTAGATGAAGATGCGGACTTTGATGAATCAATAGATTGGCTAGATGAATTTATTGAAGAAGATTTAGGCAAACACGCACCATTATATATAAAATCAATATGAAAAGTTTTTACAAAGTTATAGATACAATTAGAGACGTAGTTAAAGCAGAACCATTTAACCACGAAGTAACCTTTGGTGATATTGCAGATGTAGATTTAAAAAAACAAAGTTTATATCCACTTTGTCATATTACAGTAAATAATGCTACAATACAAAGTAATAATGTGGTTCATAATATGACAATCTTTCTTATGGATGTTGTAGATATTAGCAATGAGCAAACACGTGATTATTTTCTAGGCAATGACAACAGACAAGATATACTAAACACACAACTAGCACTAGCAACTAGAGTAATGAGAGTATTACAAAAGAGTGACACATACAGAAATGGTTTTGAATTAATTAATCCTGCAAATTGTGAACCATTTACAGAAAGGTTTGATAATATGCTTGCAGGCTGGGCAATAACATTTGATATAGGTACAACAACAGAAATGACTTATTGCTAATGGGAAAGTTTGAAGAGGCATTAGAAAAGTACGCTAAGTATGTGATACAACAATCACGTGCTAATCTTACACGCAAAGGCCAAAAGTCAAGTGGCAAGCTATATCAAAGTTTAGGGTATAAAATACAAGGTAGTAAAGTAAAGTTTGAAAGTGAGCAGTATGGTGTTTATCAAGATCAGGGTGTAAGGGGTGCTAAATCTACTTATCCTGAAAGTAGTAAATCACCATTTAAGTATACTAACAAAAGGCCACCTAGTAGTGTATTTGATAAGTGGAGTATTAAAAAAGGTATTGCACCTAGAGATGAGCAAGGTAGATTTATTAATAGAAAATCACTAAACTATTTAATAGCAAGAAGCATATACAAAAAAGGAATTAGAGCTACAATGTTTTTCACCAAACCATTTGAACGTGGTTTAGATTTATACGGTGATGAAATAGTAGCAGGATACATAGAAGATAATTTTGAATTATGAGTACAATAATAAGAACAAGATCACCATTTTTCATTAGAACCCCACAGGTGACAGGCACAAGCAATATAGCTAATTTAAATTACTTTCAAGCTGTTGTAACAGTACACGGTGGAGTAAGTGGTTCAACTGAAATATGTGATGACCTTTATGCAACATTTACATTTAAGAAAAAACCACTGCCAAATGAAACTAGTGTAACATTTGAAATAAGTGAATTAGTAAATGACCACATAATTCAAACATATAATGGCACATTAAGTAATTCAGCACTAACACAATCTATTTGGGTTGATGTAATTACTAGTGCAAGAGAATCAGATGGCACATTAATAGGTTCTACAACATCTACAAGTTATTTAGCACAAGAAGGATTCAATAAATTTAAAGAAGGTGTAAACTATACTACTGAAGCATTAGTAATGTTAAGCGGTAGCTATTACGAATATCACAAAGGAAGCACATTAAGCTTACCAATAAATAAAGAAAAGGTTGTTTCTTTAGGTTTCAAATTTAATGGTTCAGTTATAACCACAATTAACTTTACAGACAATGGAAACCAGAACCAGAAGATTGCTTATGCAAGTGCTTCAACTTCTTCACAACAATATGATGAATTATTAATAACTGATGATGGTGAAAACCAATCTACTATAACACTTAAAGAAATTGAAGAATGTAAATATCCAGTTCAGAAAATTACTTTCTTAAATAGATGGGGAGCATTACAAGATTTATTCTTCTTTAAGAAATCAGTAGAAACACTAGAAACTAGAAATGAAAAATTTAACAGAAGTATATTTAAAGCTAGAAGTGTGAGTTTATCAGAACCAGAAAGCGGAACTGATTGTGATGAAACAATTACATTTAATTCATACAGCACTACAGCACACGCTAAGAAAGTACACAATGCAAATGGTACAGAATCAATCACATTAAATACTGGTTTTGTAGATGAACGAATGAATGTATATTTTGAAGAATTGATGGTAAGTGAATATATATGGCTTACAGATGATCAGAATGTTATTTATCCAGTATGTATTACAGATAGTAATTTTACATATAAGACAGGCTTAAATGATAGATTAATAAACTATACAATGAACTTTGAAAAAGCATTTGATTTTGTCAACAATATTAGATAATGCAAAAGATAATATTATACATACAACCACAATTAACTTTCACAACAACTGCACAAGATTTTCAACGTGTTGATTTAATGGAGCAAGATTTAATTACCTTAACACAAGTAATTCAAGATGTAAAAAGCATAGACAAAGTATTTACAGACTTTAGTCAAACATTTAATCTTCCAGCTAGTAAAACAAATAACAAGTTATTCAAATATTGGTATAATTCAGATGTAGAAGGTTTTGATAATCAAGTGATGGCAAACGCTAGAATAGAGCTAAATCACTTTGCATTTAAAGAAGGTAAGATTAGATTAGAAAGTGTTACAATGCGTAATAATCAACCATCATTATACAAGGTAACATTCTTTGGAAACACAGTTAAATTAAATGATTTAATTGGTGAAGATAAAATAGAGAACCTTAATTGGTTAAATAATTTTAATCACGAATTTTCTAATTCTAATGTTAAAAACGGGTTAGAGCTTGGTTTAAATTTTACAATAGATTCTGTTTCATATCCTGATGCAATTATATACCCATTAATAGCACACAGTCAGCAGTATATTTATGACAATCAAAATGGTTCATCAAATTTAGATAGCGGATTAAATATAAGCACAAACAGTCATCAACATTCAAAAAGGGGTGTATTCCCTGAAGATTTAAAACCTGCATTATTAGTAAAAAACATAATAAAAGCAATAGAAGAACAATATTCACTAACATTTAAAACAGGTGAATTTTTTGATAGCTCACATATGAATAACTTTTATATGTGGTTACACCGTGATAAAGGTAAATTTGTTTCACAAGGAAATATATTAATTGACAATCAATCTTTTACCTGTGTAAGTTCTACAGCAAATTGTAATCATTTTTCAAGTTCAACATACAATGCATATTTTAACACATCAAAAGGAACATACACATTTTTTGACACCTTATCAGCTGGTTTAGGAATACCAGAAGAATTTGATTTTGCAATAGATGTAACACCGTCAAATTTGAATAATCCATATACGATTGAAATTGTGGATATTTTAACTGATACTGTTTATGCAACTGCTGAAAATTTAACAGGCAATGATTCTATTAATACATCATTTGGAAATCTTACATCAGGAATAATACCAATCAACTTAAATCAGACTTATGAAATAGCAGCACGAATTAAATCAAACTTTACAATGACATTTGATGTTGCTATACAAATAGATCATAGATATGAAGATATTTCATTAGGTAGCCAAGTTAAATCTGCTACATTTGATGCTGATTCTTCTACTATAGCACTAGTAAGTGATATGATAATATCAAGAGAAATACCTCATATTAAGGTTCTTGATTTTTTAAATGGTTTGTTTAAGATGTTTAATCTTACTTCATTTGTAAATTTTGATGGTGAAATAGTAGTTCAAAGATTAGATGATTTCTATGCTGGTGGTGATACAATAGATATTACAGAATACATTAAAACAGATGAACACACAGTAAATAATACAATACCATTTAGTGAGGTTGATTTAGAATATAGTGAACCTAAAAGCATATTAGCACAAACATTTTTAAATAATAACAACAGAAAGTATGGTGAGGTAGAATATAAAACAAATGCAAGTGATAAAAAGATTTACAAAGTTACAGCACCTTTTGAACATATGTTATTTAGTAGATTAAGTGATTTAACAGCTAACACTTTAACAGATATTCAAACAGGATGTTTTTTAGATCAAGAACTTAACCCTAGTATTGGGCAGCCATTATTGTTTTATGGAATACAAAGAAGCGGTATAAGTACAGCAATTAATTTTATATATAATACAAGACCTGAAACATATGGTGCGCTTGCAGACCATCCTTCTGGAAATATTGATATATTTCAATTAACTAATTATTATATGCCACACCACGCAAATGAATTAGGTTCAAGGGCAACAGCACCAAGTATAAATTTAAACTTTGGAAGTGAAATAGATACCTATAACCTTACAGATTATTCAGGACAAAACAATTCATTATTCTTAAAAAACTATCAAAATTATATTACTAGGGTATTTGATAAGAAAACAAGATTGTATAAGTTTAGTGCAGTATTGCCATTAAAAATATTATTACAATTGACACTAGATGATAAGATTATAGTAGGAACAAAATTATATACAATAAATAAAATGACTACTAAACTACAAAGTGGTGAAACAGAATTTGAATTATTAAACCAAGCACCAGAATGAAAATAATATTAGAAGCATTAGAATTTTGTAAAGAAAACAAGCTATATGATAAGCATATTAATATAGCACTAGGTATTAACAAAGTACCATTAAGTATTAGAGAAGGATTGAACCAAATAAAAATAGAAAATGGCAAGGCAAGAAATAATTGAATTAAATATCAAAACAGATAAGGCAATTAGCCAAGTAGAAAATTTACAATCTGAAATAAAGGATTTAAAGAATGAAGTAAAAACATCTACAGATAAAGCTGCTAAAGGATTTGAGGATATGAATAAGGCCTCAAAAGGGTTAGCTGGTGGTATTAAAAGTGTAGGTTTAGCATTGAAGGCAGCAGGTATAGGTCTAGCTATTGCAGCATTTAATGGTTTAAAAGAAATAATAAGTTCATCACAGGAAGTTACAGATTTCTTTAACACAGGCATAGAAACTATGAAAATAGGGTTTTCAAAATTTGCAAAGAAATTTGAAGATGATAGTGATTCTATGTTTGCAACTTTTGACACATTTATAAATAGTATTTCTAATGGTGTAAAAGCATTTAAGAAAAATTTTACAGATCAGATGACAGGCCAATTTGAAATGGTTACTGGTTACATAAAAAAGAGTTTTCTTGAAATGCGTATAGCATTTAACAACTTTGTAGGTGATACAGAAGAAGCAGAAGCATTAACTAAAGATTTAGAAGCTGCTACAAAACAAATGGCTGATGGATATACTAAAATGAAAGGTGCTGCTACAGAAGCTGTTGATACAATTAAAGATTTTGCAAAAGGTGTAGCTGAATCAGTTACAGAAACAATAAAGCAAGCAGAAGCAAATGTAGAAATGGCCAAGCAAGCTGAAATAGCTGCTGTTAAGCAACAAGGTTTAATTGAAAAGTATGATATACAAGCAGAGCAGTTAAGGCAGATTAGAGATAATGAATTTAAAACCATTGAAGAAAGAATACAAGCCAATGATGATTTAAAAGATGTATTAGATAAGCAAGAAAAAGCAATGCTTGAGCAAGTTAATATACAAATAAAACAAGCAGAAGAACAATATAAATTAAATCAAAATCAAGATAATTACATTGCATTATTAGAAGCTAGGAATGAAAAGCAAGCAGTGCTAGCACAAATAGAAGGTTTTAGAAGTGAACAAGATAGTAATGCAAATGCACTATTAAGAGAAAAGATAGAATTAGAGCAAAGTGTTATAGATGGCATTGATGAAAGAAAGATAGCAGAAGCAGAATTTACAGCATCATTAGAAGATGATGTAATAAAAAGGTTACAACTAGAAAGAGATGCAATAGATTTAGAAGAAGAACTAGGTGTAGAAAGATTAACAAAACAGAGAGATCAATATAAAGAAGGCACACAAGCATTTGTAGATGCTAATGAAGAATTGTTAAACTTTCAACAAGAAATAAACTTTAAAAGGTTAGAAAATGAAAAAGCATTATCAGATGAAACAATAGCTGAAGCAAAAAGAGTTGCTGATAAAAAAGATGCTATAGATGAAAAAGCTGCACAAAAAGCTCAAAAAAGAAAAGATGATTTAGACGCTTATAAACTAGAAACAGAACAGAATGTGTTAAATGGTATTCAGCAGTTAATAAATGCATTTGAAGCTAGTAATGAAAAGAATGCAAAAAGAGCATTTCAATTAAATAAAGCATTAGCAATTACAACTGTATTAATAGATACTTCTAGAGCTATTATGAAAGCAGCAGCAGAAACTACAGATTTTACACCACCACAAGCATTAAGGGTTGCAAATATGGTAGCAATGGGTGTAGCTGGTGCAGCACAGGTAGCTGCTATTGCTTCACAGAAGTTTCAACCATCAGGTAATGGTGGAGGTGGTACAACACCTAGTGTATCTACAGGAGGTGCAGCACAACCAACAGCACCACAGTTTAATATAGTAGGCCAAAGTGGAATTAACCAAGTGGCACAGGCACTAGGNCAACAGCAACCNGTACAAGCATNTGTAGTAGCACAAGANGTAACTACTGCACAACAATTAAATAATAATATAATATCATCTGCAACAGTAGGTGGATAAAATAAATAAAATGGATATAATAGAATTATTACTAGATGAAAATGATGAACTAACAGGTATAGAAGCGGTTAGTTTAGTAGAAAATCCAGCCATTGAAGAAGAATGGATTACATTAAGTAAAGAAGAAATAAAGTTTGCAAAAGTAGATGAAGAAAAAAGAATCCTTCTTGGGGCCGCCTTGGTGCCAATGAAGCCAATATTTAGAAAGCGGAATGACACAATGTTTTATGTGTATTTCAGTAAAGATACTGTAAAGCGTGCAAGTGAATTGTTTTTTATGAATGGCAATCAAAACAATGCAACACTAGAACACAATATGGAAATAAATGGTTTATCAGTTGTAGAAAGTTGGATAGTTGATGACCCTGAAATGGACAAAAGCAAGATGTATGGTTTTGATGTACCAGAAGGAACTTGGATGATTTCAATGAAAGTAGAAAATGATGAGGTTTGGAATGACTATGTAAAAACAGGCAAAGTAAAAGGTTTTAGTATAGAAGGATACTTTGCAGATAAAGCTAAAATACAGAAACCTAATCTAAAAGCAGAGATGCAAGCTATAGAAGAAGAAGAAGCTGAATATATATTAAGTAATATTAAGGCACTAATAAAAAAAGATAAAAGAACTAAAAATGGCAAGAAGATTACACTTGAAACATACAAAGATTACCCATCAGGAGTTTCTAATAATGCTAAAAGAGGTATTGAACTTAATAAAAAGGTTAATAATAAATGCGCAACACAAATTGGTAAGATTAGAGCGCAACAATTAGCAAACAAAGAAAACATAAGTTTAGAAACCATCAAAAGAATGTATAGCTATTTATCTAGAGCAGAAGAATACTATGATGAAAGTGATAGTACAGCTTGTGGTACAATTAGCTATTTACTATGGGGTGGTAAAGCTGGTTTAAGATGGGCTGAAAGTAAGTTAAAAGAACTAGGTGAGATCAATCTTGCATCTATGGTAGTTAATGAAGATTTTGCAATACTAGATGATAGGTTAGCTTATAGTTCACAAGAAAAAGCAGAAGAAATGGCTAAAAATATTGGTTGTGAAGGTTTTCACATTCACGAATATGAAGGTAAAGAATGGTATATGCCTTGCAAAGAACACAAATTAAATAAGGATTGTCCAGAAGGATACAAGAAAAACAAAGAAGGTAAGTGTGTAAAAAAAAATGAATATGCAGAAATAGGTCCAAGAGGTGGAGTGAAGAAATCACCTAAAGCACCTAAATCAGATACACCTAATCCTAATCCAAAAGGTGAAGGTACTGCTAAAGGAGATGCATCTACAAGTAGAGGTGCAAAAGTAAGCAAGCAAGATGAAGCAAGTTTACAAAAGAAAGCAGATGAATTTAATGAAAGGTATAAAAAGAAACTAGGTTATGGTGTAACTATTGGACAATTAAAAAGTGTGTTTCAACGTGGACTAGGAGCATTTAATGTTTCACATTCACCAAAGATTAAATCACCTTCAGCTTGGGCGCAAGCTAGAGTAAATGCTTATTTATATCTAGTTAAAAATGGTAGACCACAAAACCCTAAGTATACAGGAGATTTTGATCTATTGCCAAGTAAACATCCTAAATCACCAAAAAATAAATAATATGAAAAAATGGAAAACACCAAGTAGAACTTCACCTAAAGGAACAAAAAGAGGTTGTTTATGTGAAGATGGTAAAAGATATAGTAGAAAATGTTGTGATGGTTCATTACAAGCACAAGGTATAGGAAACATAACTGGAACACCTGAATAATTTTTTTTGCAAAAACACATAACACTTTGCACATTTTTTTACATTACTAATAAATCTTATTATGAAAGCAAATGATATACTAAACAAAATCAAAAATATTGTTGGTGTAGAACTTTCTGAAGAAAAAGTAGAACTAGCTGAAATGAGTTTAAAGAATGGTACATTATTAGTATCAGAAGAATTTACCAAAGGCAATGCAGTATTTATCAAATCAGAAGATGGTGAAATGGCATTACCAGTAGGTGAATATGAACTAGAAGATGGTAGAACACTTTTTGTAGTTGAGGAAGGTCTAATAGACAATATTACAAAAGCTGCTGAAGAAGCAGAAGAAGAACTTTCTGAAGAAACCGTAGATACTGAAATGGAAGAACACGAGGATAAAGAAGAAAAAGAAGAAATGAAATATGTTACTCGTGAAGAATTTGCACTAGCTATGGATGAACTAAAATCTATGATTGAAGCAATGGACCACGGTAAAAAGAAAGATGAAATGAGCGAAGAAGCTCAAGAAACTAAAGAAGAATTATCTGCTGAAACGGTTGAGCCAATAAAACACAATCCAGAAGCAGAACAAAACAACAAAGTAAACTTTAAAATTAGTGGTAACAGACAAACTACCACAATGGATAGAGTTTACAGTAAAATTTTTAATAATAATTAAATAATAAAAAATGGCAACAACAACTTCAATAACTTCTACGTATGCAGGCGAGTTTGCTGGAAAGTATATTTCTGCTGCATTACTTAGTGGTTCAACAATTGAAAACGGTTTAATCACCGTAAAACCTAATGTTAAATTCAAAGAGGTTTTAAAGAAAGTAGCAACTGATGCAAATGTAATTAAAGATGCAACTTGTGATTTTACAGCAACAGGAACTGTTACACTTACTGAAAGAATATTACAACCAGAAGAATTTCAAGTAAATCTAGAATTTTGTAAGAAAGATTTTAGAAGTGATTGGGAAGCGATTCAGATGGGATATTCTGCTTATGATAATTTACCACCTGCATTTTCTGATTTTATTATTGGTCACGCAGCTGGATTGGTAGCTGAAAAAACTGAAAATAATATTTGGGCAGGACAAACAGGCAACGCTGGTGAATTTGATGGATTCTATTACCTAGCTACAGCTGGTGGTTCAGGATGTGTACCAGTAACAGGTCAACCTTTAACTGCTGCCAACATCATTGATGAGATGGGTAAAGTAGTAGATGCTATACCTTCAGGTGTTTATGGTAAAGAAGATTTATACATCTATGTTTCAAGAAAAGCAGCAAAATTATATGTAAGAGCATTAGGCGGTTTTGGAGCTAATGGCTTAGGTGCTGCAGGTGTTAATTCACAAGGAACACAATGGTGGAACAATGGCGCACTTTCTTATGATGGTGTTAAAGTTGTTATTGGTGCTGGTTTACCAGATGATTCAATGATGGCAGCGCAAAAATCTAACTTATACTTTGGTACTGGATTACTTTCTGATCATAACGAAGTTAAACTTCTAGATATGGGAGATTTGGACGGAAGCCAGAACGTTAGATTGGTAATGAGATTTACAGCAGGTGTACAAATAGGAATTACATCAGATGTAGTTATATACGCCTAAGATTAATTAATAACAAGGGGGTGTGATTCCCCCTTAATTTAAATTTTAAGATTATGGCTTGCGATTTAACAAAAGGACGTAAAGTACCCTGTAAAGATGTAATAGGTGGTTTAGTTCGTGCTTGGTTTGTTGATTTTGGTGATTTAGGAACAGTAACAGAATCTGCTGATCAGATTACTGATATGACTGGAACTTTTACAGCATTTCAATATGACTTACACGGAACAAATTCATTTGAGCAAACAATTACCAGTTCTAGAGAAAATGGTACTACATTCTTTGAACAAAGTATTAGTTTACAATTTCCTAAACTATCTAAAGAAGATAATGCAGAATTGAAGTTAATGGCTTTTAACAGACCACATATTTGTATAGAAGATAGAAACGGAAACTTTATGCAGTTTGGATTAGTACACGGATGCGAAGTTACTGGTGGTACAATTGTATCAGGTGCAGCATTTGGTGATTTATCTGGATATACATTAACTTTTACAGCACAAGAAGCTAAGCCTGCTAACTTTATACAAAGTGCAACTTCTGCAGACCCATATGCGGGAATGACAAGTGCAACGGTAACAGTTACAGTAGGAACAAATAGCTAAAAGAGACACTTCATCACGGGTGTGATTCATAAATATATAGTTGATTGTGGAGGGTGGTTTTAAAAGGCCACCTTCTTTTTTTAAAAAATATGCAGATACTAACTAAAACAGGCACAAGAAACATTAACTTTATACCACGTGAAGCAATAAGTGGTGCTAAGGTTTATAAGTTAGTAATAAAATCTGAAGGACAAAATAAAGTAATATTAGAAGATACAGCAGCAACATTTACAGAATTGGATTACTATTATCAATATAGCACTACACAAACACTAAAGGAAAACAACTATTATACAATTACCATTACTAATACCACAGATGGAATTGTTATATTTAAAGATAAAATGTACTGCACAGATCAAACACTAAGTGATTATGAAATTAGCAATGGTGTTTACATAGAGCAAAGTACAGGAAACAATGAATTTGTATATTATGGATAATTTACATTTAATACAGTTAAACCAATATGAAAGACCTGCTATCACGGAAGAACGCAATAGGGATTGGGTAGGAATAGGTGATGACAATGATTACTACCAAAACTTGATTGATGCGTATATGGATAGCACAACAAACCAAGCTGTAATAAATGGTATTGTTAATATGATATACGGCAAAGGTTTAGATGCTACAGATAGCAACCAAAAGCCTGAAGAATATGCACAAATGAAGCAGCTGCTTACACCAACGTGTATGCGAAAGGTTTGTAATGATTTAAAGTTATTAGGTGAAGCAGCTATTCAGGTTTCATATAAAGGCAATAAAATAGGTTCATTAACACACTTCCCACGTGAGACGTTAAGAGCTGAAAAGATGGATGCAAACGGTGATATTAAAAATTATTACTATGCACCTGATTGGACTAAAGTTACAAGAAACACGAAACTTACTAAATTTCCTGTATTTGGTAGTGGTGCTAAAAATGAAATATATATTATAAAAAGATTTGTTAGTGGTTACTATTATTACTCACCAGCAGATTACCAAATTAGCTATGCAGTATTAGAAAAAGAAATTGCAGATTTTTTGATCAATGATGCTCAATGTAGTTTTTCAGGAACTAAAGTAATAAACTTTAATGGTGGCATTCCAGACAGAACCAAGCAATTAGAAATTAAAGACCAAGTGATGGGCAAGCTCACAGGTTCATACGGTGAGAAGGTTATAGTTGCATTTAATAACAGTGTAGAACAAAAATGTACTATTGATGACATACCCTTAGCAGATGCGCCTGAACACTATAGTTATTTAAGTGAAGAATGCCAAAGAAAGATACTTTTAACACATAGAGTTACTTCACCATTATTACTAGGCTTAAGAGATGGAAACAATGGATTGGGTAACAATAGTGAAGAGATAGAAACTGCCACACTATTATTTGATAATATTGTTATTAAACCTTATCAAGATTTAATTATAGATGCACTAGATGAAATACTAGCAGTAAATGATATTACACTTAATCTATATTTTAAAACACTACAACCATTAGAATTTATAGAAGTAGATAAGAGTTTACAAGATGCAGAAGCTATTGAAGAAAAAACAGGTATCAAACAAGAAGATAGTGATTTTGATTTTGAACTACAATTAGCACAAAGCAAAGATTTACCTGAAGATATATTTGAAGAAATACTACACGGTTTAGAAGGTGAAATAATAGATACTGAAGAGTGGGAAATGGTAGATATTAGAGATGTAGATGATGAAAATGAAAGTGAAGAAGATTGGGCTAATGATATGATACAACTAGCAGAAGCAGTTAGAAGTGATACACCAGTAAAAAACAATCCTAATGGATTTAGCATACTAGATAAGAGTTATTACAAGATTAGGTACAAATATGCAAAAGGCAGCAGAAAAGGTGGAACAAGTAGAAAGTTTTGTAGTGCTATGATGTCTAGAAGCAAAAGAGGTGTAGTATATAGAATAGAAGATATTGATAAAGCAAGTAGAGAATTAAATTTCAAAGCTGCTGAATTGCCAATGCACAAAGGCCAGAAGTATGATTTATTTAAATATAAAGGTGGAGTGTATTGCAGGCACAAATGGCAACAGGTTTTATATAAGATGAAAACTAGTGCAGCATTAGATGGTAAGAAAGGCAGCAAGAAACTTGCAGATTATAACATAGTAAAAGAGATACCAAAAACATATAGGAGAAGGCCATCAGGCACAAAACAAGCTGAAAAAGCACCTGTGAATATGCCTAACAATGGCCATCATCCTGATTATAAAAAATAAGAAATGG
>FUFK010043024.1_pt1 | contig 23219 bp, 26 predicted proteins | sample 1021851 | NCBI WGS metagenome assembly FUFK01 (sample SAMEA51879418, study PRJEB19060) | metagenome | reverse complement strand
AAACTTTTGTAATGGTTGATTTTGTTTAGGAACATATAAAACACCCTCTTCAAATATAACATGTTCCATCATCACGTTATCATCTTGTTCATCAACAAAAACAGACTTTTGATTACTAGCATATCTCATTTCTCTATTAATGCCTTTTGCTTCGTCCCACCACAATAATGGTTTTCTTTTTGTTGATTTAGACTGTAACACATATGTTAACGGTCTACCTTTTTTCTTTAAATAATATTGTCTATCTTTCATCTCCCATTTAGGAGCTTGAGGCTCGACAACCTCAACTTGTTTCTTTTTTGCCATAATATAATATAATTAAATAATTTAAAAATAAACCTAAAGGCGCCATTAAAGACGCCTTTGGTTTAAAATAATTGATTACTATGAATCAATCGCTATTGTACAGCTTAGTATATCTGCATGAGCAAACACAGAGTTTACATCATCACAAACAACTAAGTGATTTTCCGCGTTATAATTACCGATCTCAGCAATTTTCTTAGCTAGTGCTTTAAACACTTTAAGCTCAGAATCAGCAGTAACGGTAAGTGTAACAATATCAGCAGCAGAACCATCTGTACCAAAACTACCAACAGAACTTGAGAACTTTACTAAAATAGTTGCATCAGATGCAACAGTCATTCCAAGAAATCTTGACATTGGGTACATAGCGGCATCATCAGCTGCGTCAATAAAAATTAAAAATTTATCCATTTTTATTAGTTTTAAAAGTTAATAATTACCACTATGATTCTTTTAATAACACGAAGTTGTTAGCAGCTTGTACAATTAAACATCTTTCAGATAAATAATGTACTTCCATAATATCGTCACCGATATATGATGCACCACCAACAGATCCTGTTACCCAAGACTTCATTCTTCTGTCATCAGTTTGAGAAGCTCTATATCTTACGTGTAAGAAAGGTCTCTTAATATTTCTACCTAAGTTTTCATCATATACAGATGATACACCAGCAGGAATTAAAATTCCAGAAATATCTCCAAAACCACCTCTACCAGCAGCATCGTTTAAGTATCTCCAGTCAGACTTGTAGAAGTCATAAGAACCTCTTCTTAGTCCTGAAAAACCTAAATTTAATGCCATATCAGCAGAGTTTTCAAATACACCAAATGAAGCACCTCCTTGGTAACCAGCGTTTAATCCAGCCATCATGTCATCAAAAGTTAATGCTAAATCTCTATTTACATATAAGATATTTTCTTCAATAGCACCTTGCTTGTCAAGATTTTTTAATACTAAATCAAAATCAGCAAGNGAAGCTAAATCTTCAAATACATTACCTCTTGTTTCAACAGCTTGGAATAAACCTTCAGTACCGAAGCTGTCACCAGCATCAATACCTAAACCACCAGTAGCAGCTTCAAGTGTAGAACTTCCAGGAACACCTTTTACAGATTCAATCATAGACATTTCTAAGTAATCTTCAAATCTTAATCTAGTTTCACTAGCAGACTTCATATACCAAGAAAAACCTGATTGCCCAGACTCATCAATTGTTTCAACCCAACCGATTTGAGCTGTGTCAGAACCTGAAATTTTAAAGTGATCTTTAATAATAATTGGTCTGTTATCAAATTTAGTAAAACTTGGCTTAAGTTCTCCTGCCATAGAAGCAGAACCTTTTGCAAATTCAGAACCAAATACAAATACATTACAACCAATTGAGCTACCAGAACCTAAAACTGAAGATAAATCAGCAGTTTCGTATGGTAAAGCTTTAAATGTTTGTCCACTTGTTTCAGTTACTCTACAAACAGCTGTTTTAAGTCCTGAAGCAGAATCAGTAATAATAATTTGAGCACCTACTCTTACAGAGTTAGTGTAATCACTACCTAATGTTACTACGTTAGTACTTGAATTAACAGTTGCAGTTTCGTTACCTGACTTGTTTTTATAAGCAATATGTAATCTGTTTTGCTCAGACCATACTACCTGATCGGATGACATAGGCATTTCTGCCCCTACCATTGCCAAAAATCCGTTAATTGTACGGTTTCCGTATCTTTCGATCTCTTGCTCGTACAATTCTGGTAGGTATTGTTGCGCCCAACCTTGGTTAGCTGTATTAGCTAAATCAAGATAATTGTTGTCGCTTACAGTTTGTGATGGTGACCCAGTTAATGAGTAACTACCACCTAAACCTAAAGACGTATTAAATCCCATTTTGTTTAAATTTTAAGTTGTTATTTATTTCTAATTTTAAATTTCAAACTAGAACTATCATCACCACTTAATACTCTAAACTTTCTACCACCAGCATCAACAACAGGCGCAGCAGTTCTTGGAGACATATCAATGTTTTTTGCATTCATACTTGTTTCCTTTATAGCGTCTGCTTTACCTTGATCATAAAAATGTTTAACAATTTTATCAATGTTTTTACCAGCATATAAAGCTTTGTGATACCCTTTTGCATCTTGCATCATATTTTTATCGTCAAGAAACTCTCTTACGAAATTAGATATATCGCTTTGATACTCTTTAACAACTTGAACATCTTTAATATTGTATCTATAAGTTTTTTCTCCAACGTTAAAGTCAAAACCTTTGAAATTATTATTGAATACAGAGTCAGTAGATTTTTGAAAACGTTCTAGCTGTTGTTTTTGAATCTCACTATTAGTGGCTTGTTCTTGTTTGTATGTATTGTAAAATTCTACTGCCTCTTTCTGCTCGCTGGTCAACTTAGAACCCAACTTGACTTCTTTGTAATACTGATCCTTTAGGCCAGTAAGATGCTTTCGAGCTTTTACAATTTCTTCTTTGAAAGCCAATTTTTTCTTTTTAATATCTCTTGGCTCATCAATTTCCTCATCAAACTGAAATGTATCTTCAATTAAGAAGTTTATTTCTTCCATATTTAAATGAGGCTTAGTCGTTTTATAATATTCTAATAATAAAGCATTGTCGTCTATATTAGAATAATCCGCGTTTAATCTAGCATAATCTTCTAGACTTCCACCTGTATCTTCCATAAACTTAACTAAATCTTTTAAGTTTTCTGGTACAACCACTTGCGGTTCAGGTTGTACTTGCGTTACAGGTTCTTCAATTTTTTCTTCTACAACTTCTTCTTGTTGTACTTCTTCTTCTTCTTTTACCTCTTCAAGAACTACCTCTTCTTCTTTAATTTCTTCGGTAGGCTTTTCAACTTCCTCTTGCTTGTTTTCTTCAGAAACTTCTTTGCTAACGTCGGATTCGTCGCGAACAGAAACTTCATCTGTGCTTTGCTCTTGAACGGGCTCATTTTTCTTTTTTAATTTGATTTTAAAATTACCACCTTCTTGCTCAACTATTCTAGCTTGAACTTTAGGCTCCTCTTGTTTTTGTTCTTCATTAGAAGCTTTTACAGGTGTTTCTTCTGTTTTTACTTCTTGAATAACATTTTCTTGTTTTTCAGTGTTTTCCATGATATAATATTATATAATTAGTAAATTACCTAGGATCAAATTGTTCTAGGCCAAAACCATCTAAGTTGTCAAATCCAGCTGATTCAAAACTTTTAGGTCCTGTGTCTTTTTTTCTTTGATCAATTAACTCACTTTGTTGAGTTGCTTGTATCTTAGTTCTTTCGTCTTTACGATCTTCTTTTTGTTTTTCTCTTTCTTTTAATACATCTGCCTCAGCTTTTCTTAACTGCATATTCATTTCAAACTCAATTTGCATTAATTCTTTTTTAAGCTGCGCTTCTCTTTCTAATTTTTGCATCTCAAGTTGAGCTTTAACTTGTTCCATTTGAGCTTTACTTTGGTTTAAAGCTTGTTGTTTTTGCATTTCAGCAGCAGTTGCTCTTTCAGAAGCAGCTGCATTAGCTTGAGCTTGAGCTTGTATATTTTGTTGTGCTATTTGTTGATCAATAGCTTGTTTAGCTTTTCTTCTTATTTTTAATAATTGATTAGCTAATTTTATATTTCTAACTTCACGTATATCAATAGCATCTTCTAAATTTATACTATTTTGTTGTAAAGCTATTTGTATATTATTTTCTAATCTAGCTTTTTCTTCTTCATCAGGTGCTAGTTCTAAGAATATACCAAAATCATGTAAATGTAAACTAGCCATTTCTTCTAACGTGCCAACATTAAATTTACCTAAAGATTTTATAAACGCTTCTTTTGTTGGTGAATATTCTATAACATCAGATATTCTCATAGCAATACACTCTGCAAGTGATAAAGTTATGTATAAACTACCTTGTAATATATGTCTAGTTGCTGTATTACTATTTGCTGCAGCTAGTTTTTGTATACCTACTAATGCATTTTTATCTGGCATGCTACCATCTCTAGCTTCATTAAGTCCGGTAACATCACGCATCATTTGAAGATAATAGTTATAAGTCTGTATTAAACTTTGTATTTTACCGCCTTTAGTGCTAGAATTTATTTCAGTTACTGGTCTTATACCTCTATTCATATCACCATCTTGAGTCATTGATCTACCAATAACACTACCAGTTTGGAAATACATGTTTAAAGCTTCTTGTGGATTATAATTAGTACCGTTACCTAAATCTATTTCGGCTAAAGCATCTGCGTCTAAATAAACACCATCTGGCACCATCTTAGCCATTACTTGTTGAAGTTTTAAATGCGTAAGCTGTATCATATCTGCAAAACCAGTTATACGGCTCACTAAACTTTCAATACGACCTTCGTACATACGGGGCGCGCACATACTATAACTCATAACAGCTTTTGTAGTGTCTGACTTTGGTCGTATCATATTTTTCTTTAACTCCCATTTTAAAAGCTTATCTGAACCACTACCTAATATTTTAGCACCTTCATATATAACTTCTATAACTCTTTCAACTTTTTCAAAGTCTTCGTTTTTAGGTGGATTAAAACCACTGTCTTTTTTAATAGCTCTTTGTCCACCTGTAGCTGTGTTTTTTACTTTATAAACTTCACTCATATAAGTTTTATATTCAAAATATAAAACACTTATTGTATTGCTATCGTCACCTTTTTTATTTACTATGGTTCTTTTTCTATAAGCAGTTGAATAACCTCTATATCTTTCTATATCTTCATCAGTTATTTCTGGAAACTGTTTTTTTAATTCGTTTGCATATACTTGTTTTACTTCACCAACATAATATATATCATCAAAATAAGGTGAGTCTGTGTAAGAGTAAACTAGATCAGCTGGATCAACGTATTCTATTTTAATACCTTCTGATTTATTAAATGAATTTTTTGTAGCACCAATACCTATAGTAACTAAATCTTGATTAACTCGTTTAGATACGTAATCGTATTTATTTGCTTCAAACACACTATTAATAGCTTCTTCTTCTGCTATTTCAATACTTTGTTTGTAATCAAGCTGCATGTGAAGCTGTAGTTCTTCATTTGATTGAGGTAGTTTTGATTGATCAGTTTTATATAAACTCATACCAAAAGAATTAGCTACTTCATCATTAAAGTTTTTAGCTTGCATATCAGCTACTATATTTTGAACATAATCAGTTCTTTCTTTTATAGCAGCTGGATCTTGCGAGTATGCTTTAATATCATATGATCTATCAGCCATACCATTTACAACTATATCTACAAATTTAGGTATAATAGGTACAGGCTTCCAGTCTAAATTAAGATATGATAAATCACCATTTATAGATAATTCATCTTTATACTTTTTAATAGACTGTTCACCTCTTGCGTATAATCTTAATGAGTGAAAAGATTCTTTAAAAGTAGTGTATCGATTAGAGTTTTCGTTATTACTAAACCACTCATGCTCAATAGCTGAACCAACTTTTGCACCGTACTCGGCACTCATCTTTTCTTCATCACTAACAGCTTGGCTAGGAAAAGAGGTTTTAATACCTTTTTTAATCATCTTTAAATTATTTGAGATCTCACTCCTTGATTATCATATTTTTTAATACCAAGGTTAATTGATTTTATTTTTCTTTCTTGTATTGGTTTATAAAGGTTTTTATTACAAGCCATTAAAGCTAAACCAGAACTTATTGATGCATCAAATTTAGTTCTATTATTTATATCAAATTTAGCCCAGTCTTCTAATGTTCTATTAAAATACATATCGCCATAGCTATCACTTAATTGCCCTACATAGTTTTCAATATAACTTTCTATAGCAGCTGCATGAGCTTGTTTAATATCTTCACTTGAGTTTGGTATACCACCTATTTCTTTTTCTGTTACAGATAATTTATTCCAAACTTTGTCAGGTCTGTTCATTGAATAACCTCTATAACCNCGACGTTTTAAATAATATAAAAGTCTTGGTTTATTATTTTCACATAATATNGGCATACCNTAAAANACTAATGCCATTAAAACATCTTCAAAAAATATNTCAGCTGTTTGAGGNCTTGCNACGTATTCTAAAAATATTCTATTAGGNGGAGCNTTTTCCATACTAAATTTAGTAACACCATGTAAAGCTCCATTAGAACCTAACCTATCAACAGTACCTGATATATCATAGCTATCACAGCCAAAAGCACCTACGTGTTCATTACCAGGAAACTTAACACCATTTTTAACTATTATTCTGTTTTGCATATTAACATCAGGTNTCCAGCTTATTTTAAATCTACCATTATTGCTTGGCATAAATTCTACTGTTGTGTCTTTTATACCGTTACGCCATTGAAAGCTACCTTGTGTTACAAGACCAGACATTTTAACTTCTTCGTTGTAATCTATTTGCTCGTATATTTTTGTTAAATTAAATAAACTTTGTTTTGTTTCATCTCTAAAAGCGTGTTGCTCTGTACGTGGAAACTGTCTATAAAATTCATTTAAAGCATCTTGATCTGACTTTAAACCTTCTACTTCATTATTCCAATAATCTATAACTCCGTCTTTAATTTTATCGCCATATGGGCCAAAAACTTCTTTTGTTGGATTTTGGAATACAGGTAATCCATAAGAATCAATGTATCCTTCGTAGTTCCATTCCATAGGTATGAACAAACTATATAATCCTGAGCGAGTCTGTCCATTGCGGTTTCTTTTAGTGACATCTGAGTCATAGTATAATTTTTTAAAGTTATCACCACCNTTGTCTAACGCGTTTGATGTTGAACCCATCATACATTTACCAACTATTCTACTACCTAATCTTAATGTCGTTTTCGTGACCCGCCAGTTGTTGAGTATGTTGTTCGGCTTCTCCCATTTACCGGACTCGTCATGTACGAGGAGTTTGAGTTTCTCACCGTCGTAGGAGTTATCACCTGTATTTTTCCAGTCGATCGTGGTGTCAAGTCCTTGTAAATCTTCCAAGGCTTCGTCGTTGGTTGGGGCGGTAAGTTTACGACGGGTGTACTTGGTTGCGGGGACACGGTAGGCAAGCTCGGTCTTGGGCCTGTCCATTCCGTCCTGGGTCGGCTTGAAAAAGAAGGGGTAATTAACTGATATGGGTACCACCTTATCTGTGAACATAGACTTGGCATCGGGTCCAGACTTGGATAATATACCATACCTGGAGTCACTTGATATGGTTGCCAAGTTAACCACCTCTCCTGAGGCCATGAAAGAAAACCCTGACCGCCTATTCTTAAGGTAACACATCCCAAAGGAGCGTGTATCTGCCTTACAAGCTTCCCAGAAAATAAAGAATAATCTATTTGATTCACGGAAGTTTGGTGCACCGACGTCAATCTTAGACCACTGCAAGTACATGTAATGAGTACCACTAATGTAAGTAGGAACGTCTTTGTTATAAAACCAAAAACCTTCTTCCCTACGGGTAAATTCATTATCGATGTAATCATACCATTTTTCTTTAAAATCTTGTGGATACTGTTTAAAATCGTAAACAGTTTTAATTTTTTTTAATTCATCAGGATAATCAAATTTAGTCCAAGTGTTTTGTTTAAACTTATGAACATTTTTTTGTTTTGGTAAAGCTATTTTTAAATTTTGTATTTCATATACTTCACCTATTTCACCTGTTTTACTTATAACTACAAAGTCGTGATCTTCATTATAACCATACTCCCATTTTTTATATCTATTATTTCTAGCTAAAACTTTAGGTTTAATATAGTCTTTGAGTACTTTTATTAAAGTTTGTTCGTATTTCATTTAGACCTCTTTTCAGCAAAACCTTTAAAAGTTTTTTCTTTTGTTTCTTTTTTAGGTTTATCTTCTAGCATATTTTTTTCTTCTTGTATACGTTTAAGTATTTCAAAAGCATCGAATATAGCTAGCTTTTTTGTAGCTGCAGCATTTTTTAATCTATCAGCGCTTATATCATCTTCTGAGTCTACAATAGGTTCTTTAGCAACTTTAATAAGTTCGTCCACAGCCACTTGCCCAGCTTGGATTATATTCAACTTCGTCTCCTTTGTATTCATATTTAATTGTAATATCATTAGTTCGCATACGGTATAATCTATCATTTTCTATAATAAATTCATACTCGCTGCTTGGGCTAAACCCTACAAGACTTCCCTCGTGCACTTTAAAAGCATCTAAGGAACTATTACCATATTTTAGTATACCAACACGAGGACGTTCTTTTTGAACTGTTACAAATTGTTTTTTATTTTCAATAGGTTTTACAAAACAAAACTCAAAAGGTGCTTTCCATTCACCGTTTTGTTTATATAAAAATATTTGATCATAATAACAGAAGTATAAATCTTCTTTAAAATATGATGAGCTGTTTTTTTCTTCGCCTTTTATATTATAAAATCTTCTAAAAACATTATGATGAACTATAACCTCATCACCAACTTTAATATTTGTTTCACCAATTTTAGGTATTGATTTTACTATACCTATTCTACTAACATATTTATGATCGTCCATAGTTGTATTAATAATAAGTTTTTTACCATTAATATCAACTTCGTTTTCGTATCTTTTATTTTTTGGTTGTACTATAAAATTAAATAAACTTTGCATTAATACTCTAAATTGTATTCAATTGATATAGCCATGTTAGAATTAAACTTCTTCCATGGTATAACTTCGTCTTCTTTTTTAATAAATATATTATAAGAATTATCTTTATTATCAAATAATATATCACATATGCAATGTCCTCCGTAGACCTGTTGGCCTACAGAGTAATGCATTGCTTCATTTTTATAGTCAGTTCCTATGCTTATTTTTCTAATTAACTTAGCCATAGGAATTATATTTATTTTTCTTCTTTTACTTCTTCTTCTTTAATAACTTCGTAAGTACCGTCTTCAAGATTAATATTGATCTTACCGTACTCTTTTTCTAATTCATCAGCAGTTTCTTTTGTTTTCTGCATAACGTTATTTAAAGCATGAAGTAGCTCGTGTTTTTGAGCTTCTGTCGCGCCGATGTCAGCTATTAATTGTGTTCTAACTTTTACTTGCGCTTGAACTTTTTTTAATTGTTCTTCTGTAATTTTTAATTCTTTTTCACTCATAATTTTAATTTAATTTAATTTTTATTTCTAATTGTTTGAAATTTTTCAGCGCCACGTGAACCAAAATAAGCTACGTACACTGTTACTAGTAATGTTTGTAATAAATCAACCCAGCCAGGTGAAACACTAAAGCTCCACTCAAAGCTGTCTAATAATATTAACAAAACCATAGATATAGTAAGAAATATTAAAGACATTGGACGAGTATTTTTACTAAGCCAACTATCTGACTTCATATCACTTTCCCAACGCTTTGATACTTCTTGCATTTCAACTATATCCATCTCTAATAGTTTCATTGCTTTTTCTTTATCTTCAGCTGGTAAAGCTGGTTCTTTTTGTATTAAGTTTTTTACTACACCAAATACACCACTATCTGGTAATACATCACCAACAGTGCCTAATATACCTGGCGCTGCTTTACTTAAAAAAGCACCAACTTTAGTTTCTGAAAACTTTTTTTTATTTTTTGACATTTTTTCTGCCTTTTCTTTTTTTACCTTTCACAGCATCACCAATATCACCGATTTGATTACCGACTTCTTTAGTTGCTTTAAAAACATCTCTAAGCTCTACTAAAACAAGCTTAAATCTTCTTTTTACTTCTATAAAAAATTTCTTCATATTATAATCTTAATGCGTCTATTTTAGCTTTTTCATCTACTGATAAGCCAGATACAAATTGTGTAATAGCCATTTTAAGCTGTATGTGTCTTTCGTTTCTAGCTAATTCATCTACTTGATCTTCAGTTCTATCTGCTTCTTCAACAGCTCTAATTCTTTCAACAATACCTACTGAATCAAGTGTAGCTGTTATTTGCTGTGCTAATTCGTCAGCACTCCATGTTTCTTCACTCATAATTTAATTTTATTTATTGATTATTAATTACTTATATATATTTACTTGTTTTATTTAGTTTTTACTATAATGAAGTAGTTGATAAATTACCTGAGTTATCTACTGTTATTCTAAATCTTGTTCCATTTGGTGATTCTAATATAATACCATCTGAAGAATTTTCTATTTCAAGATCACCATATACTTTTGCTCCAGAAGTAGTTGCTTCTATTCTCAACACGTTGTTTGCGTAAATATAACTATTACCACCGCTAAAGAACTGTGCCATATTACTGCCACCTGCTGAACTTGTTATATGAACATGACTTGATCTTATATCTAAACTTCCTGTACCACCATCTTTTATGATAGAATCACTACCATCGTGATAGATTTCTAAATCATCAACATTACCAAAACTTGCTTTAACATTGTCTAAAAATCTAATTTTTTTATGTGCTTTACTAAAACCATCACTACCATCTAATTGAAAATATGTAGCAAAACTTCCACTACCATCATCTGATTGAAAAATAATATCTTTATCATCAGCTAAATTTCTTAAATATAAATCACCTGTGTTATTTATAATAGTTGAATCAGTTCCATCGTGTTTTATTGCAAGATCACCACCACCACCAAACGAAGCTGGATTATTATCGATAAAATTTAACGTTTTACTTACTACACTGTAACCTAATCCACCATCTAATCTAAAGTATTCAGCTAAACNACCACTNCCATCATCTGCTTGAAAAATAATATCTTTATCAGCGTTGTGGTTTCTTATATTTAAATGACCATTGTAGCTGTCTATAAAGTTATCTGTTCCGTTATGTTGTATTTTTAAATCATCACCACTACCAAAAGCTAAAGGTATACTATCTGGTATATCAATTGTTTTTGTACTACCATCTAATCTAAGATATGTTGTTACCCCACCAGAGCCGTCGTCACATTTAAGTAGAATATCTCCATCATCAGTTTCTTGTTGTATAATTAAATGACCACCCGCGCCTTGTTTAATATAAGAATTACTTGCATCGTGATAAATTTGCAGATCGTAACCAGCTCCAAAAGTTGCTCTTGAATTATCAGGAAACACAGTGTACACGGTACCTCCAGTAGCTAAACCTCCATCTAATCTAAAATATTCAGTAACACCACCACTACCATCATCTGATTCAAAAGTTATATCACCATCATCTACGGTTTGACTAATTATTAAATTACCAGAGCCTTGTGCTTTTATGTTTGAGTTACCATCGTGGTATAATCTTAAATCAAAACTACCACCTATATTTAAAAATACATTATCATATAAAAATAGAGATTTAGCAAATTGAACATTTTCAGAACCACCATCAACTCTAAAATATGTAGCTAAACCACCACTACCATCATCAGCTCTAAAAACTATATCTACATCATCACCGTTATTTTGAATATTAAGATCACCTACAACATTATCAATAAAACTATCACTACCATCGTGATGCAAACGCATATCACCTGCACCTTCGCTACTTCCAAATTGTAATTTTGAGTTGTCAGGAAATATAGTAACACCTGTGCTTCCATCTAACCTAAAATATTCAGTAAAACCACCACTTCCATCATCACTTCTAAATACAATGTCTTTATCATCAGCTTTATTGCTTATATATAAATCACCTGCATTGTTTTCAATAACAGAATCAGTACCGCCGTGATATATTTGTAAATCATCACCATCACCTAATATTAATTTTTTACTATCGTGTATTTTTAAATTAACATCATATTTTACTTGTGTTGAACTTCCATCTAAAAAGAAATATGTAGTTGCGCCTCCCGAACCATCATCAGACTTAAATATTATGTCTTTGTCGTCAGCTAAGTTTTCAATATATAAATCTCCTGTATAATTTTGTATATAACTTGAATTATTACCTGAAGAGTGTTGTAATCTTAAATCATTTGAACTACCAAAATCAGCTCTTACGTTATCAGTAAATAACATAGTTTTAGAAACCACATTTAATTCTATACCACCATCAAGTCTAAAATATTCAGTAGTACCACCACTACCATCATCAGATATGAATGATATATCACCATTATCAGCGTTGTTATATATTTGTAAATGACCAGTAGTATTATTTATAACACTATTTGTTCCATCGTGATATATTTGTAAATCAAAACCTCCACCAAAATACGCAACAACACTATCATTCCACATTACATTTTTTACAAATCTATTTAATTCAGCACCACCATCAATTGTCATATAAGTTGCTAAACCACCACTACCATCATCTGATCTAAATATTATATCTGCGTCATCAACTTGGTTTTCAATATATAAATCACCAACAGCTGTATTTTTAATAAATGAATTACTACTAACATGTTCTAATTGTAAATCACCACTAGCACCTATTTTTAAAGTTGAGTCAGATGGTATTCTTACGTTAGCTATACTACTATTACCAATTGTAACTTCGTTAGATACATCTACAGCTGAAGCAGCTGCATTATATCCAATAATTGTATTATTGCTACCAGTTGTTAAAGCATCACCAGCTTTACCACCTATTATTGTATTGTTTAATCCTGTAGAAACATCATGACCTGCTTCATATCCTATAGCTACGTTATAAGTATATTGTTGACCAGAAGGTTCCTGAGCAAGTAAAGCTTCATATCCTAAAGCAGTAGCTCCAAAACCGTCAACATTAGTATTTAAAGATCTATAACCTATAGCTATATTTCTAGCACCTGTAGTTGTACTAACCGCTGCTAAACCACCAATTAACACTTGTCTGTTACCAGTTGTAATTGCTTGTCCTGCTGTGTGGCCTATAGCTATATTAAACGCGTCGTTACCAGTGTCTTGAGCTCTTAGAGCATGATATCCTAAAGCTATGCTTTTTCCATGTTCATCTTCTGTAAATAAAGCCTCATCACCTATAGCTACATTAAAACTACCAGTGGTTATATTTTCACCAGCTCTATATCCAACTAATATATTACGTGAACCAGTTGTTAAATTAAAACCTGTTCTTCCGCCTAAACCAATATTAGCATCACCACTAGTTAATGATTTTAATGAATTTATACCTACACCAGTATTATTTTCTGCAGAAGATAATGTACCAGTAGTACTATGTCCAACAAGTAATGAACCTGTAAAGTTTGTACCTTCTATTTTATGTAATAAACCACCAGTACCGTCATATAACTCTGTAAAATTGTCATTACATATATCAAATGCTGCTCTGAGCGTAGATCCAGTTCCGTCATTAGCTGAGGTTCCTATATTAATAGTTTGTTTAGCCATTTATTTGTTTTTTTAATTCTTTTACTTCTGCACTTAACTCTTGTATTGCTTTTGTTAAAATTGGTATTAATCTACCGTATGTAGCTTGTAGTTTTTCTGGATCACTAGACTCAACTAATCTTGTGTATTTATCATCAACTTCTTGCAAGTCTTGCGCAATAAATCCTACGTCTTTTAAACCTTTTCTATTACCATCTCTTTGATTCCACTCAAATGTTACAGGTTTTAAATTTTCTATTATATTTAAACCATATTGAGAATCTTCGATATTTGTTTTATCTCTTTTATCTGATAGAGCAGATATGCTGCTTACTTGACAATGTAAACCACTTATAGATCCATCACCTAATGTAACTGTATTACTGCCATTACCTGTAGCTCCAGCACCTATAACAGTTGAGTTGCTTTGGCCACCTCCCCCAGGATCAGCATTGCTACCTACAATTGTATTATTATTACCAGCATCTAAAGCATCACCTGCTTGATGACCTAATGTAGTATTAAATTGACCAGTTGTTATATTTAATCCTGAACTAGTACCTACAGCTACGTTACCACCTTCACCATCAGCTCCATCATAATCTTCAAGAGCTTTATGTCCTATAGCTACGTTACTGTCTCCATCTATATTATTTCTAAGAGCGTCATAACCTACAGCTGTATTAAATTGACCTATATTTGTGTCAGCCCCGGCTAAATAACCCATAAATGTATTTCTAATACCAGTAGTTAAGTTTTCACCTGCTAAACCTCCTACTAGCGTGTTATGCGTTCCTGTAGTAACATTTAAACCAGCTTGATAACCAACAGCTGTATTATAAGCGTTATTATCTCCAACATTTTGATCTTTTAACGCATTATAACCTATTGCAGTGCTTCTATCACCTTGAGTTTCAGCACCTAAAGCCCCATGGCCCATTACTGTATTTCTTTCACCACTAGTTAACGCGTCCCCAGCTAATGCACCTATAATATTATTTCTAATACCTGATGTAATTGATAAACCAGCTGAATCACCTATCGCTACATTATAAGCGTTACCATCAAAGTTTTGATTTAACAAAGCATCATTACCTATTGCTACACTTGACCTACCAGTATCTTCAGTAGAAAGCGCTCTATATCCTAAAGCTACATTTTGATAACCCGTAGTAATTGCATCACCTGCTAAACCTCCTATCAAAGTATTTTGAATACCTGTTGTAACTTGTTTACCAGCGTGATAACCAACCGCTACATTATAAATATCTGCATTACTAGTGTTATTTTGAACTTCTAAAGCGCTAACACCTATAGCTACGCTTCTATCACCTTGTGTTTCGCTTGTTAAAGCTTGATACCCTATAGCTACGTTTGTATTACCACTAGTTAACGCATCGCCAGCTAAACCACCAACAATAGTATTATAAGTACCTGTTGTAACAGATAAACCAGCAGAAGCACCAACAGCAACGTTGTATGCGTTAGCGCCTGCATTTTGTACTTTTAAAGCGCCGTGTCCTACTGCTGTATTGTAACCATGCTCATCTTCTCCAGACAACGCGTTGTAGCCTACAGCTGTATTAGCTAAACCTGTAGTAACTGCGTCACCTGCTAAACCTCCAATAAAAGTACTTTGTATTGCTGATGTAACTTGATTACCCGCGTTGTAACCTATAGCAATATTATAAGCTTCACCGTCATAATTTTGATTAGCAAGAGCTGATTTACCAACAGCTACGTTTCTACTACCTGTGTCTTCAACAGTTAACGCGTTTAAACCAACAGCAACATTATCAGACCCTGTTGTTAATGCATCACCAGCCAAAGCACCTATCAAAGTATTTTGAATACCTGTTGTAACCTGTCTACCAGCATTATGGCCAATAGCTACATTATAAGCATCACCATCGTAATTTAAATTTTCTAAAGCATTACCACCAATAGCTATATTTTTACTACCTGTATCTTCGTTTCCTAAAGCATTTTGTCCAATAACAACATTATTAGTTCCTGTAGTTAAAGCATTACCAGCTAAAGCACCTATAATAACACCACCACCAGTTGTCATTGCTTGAGCCGCATGATAACCTATTGCTACAACATTTCCATCACCACTACCTTTATTATAATTTTTTAAAGCATCATGTCCTATAGCTGTTATTTGACCAGCACCTGTTTCAGAACTTAAAGCTCTATGTCCTATCGCTACGTTTCTAGTACACGTAGTCAAAGCATCACCAGCAAAACCACCTATTAAAACATTTTGAGTACCTGTTGATATACTTACACCAGCAGAACTACCAATTGCTACATTATACGCGTCAGCGCCAGCATCTTGTGCTCGTAAAGCATAGTATCCTATTGCAACATTATGTCCATGTTCATCTTCTGCGGACAAAGCTTGAAACCCAATTGCTATATTTCTAGAACCTGTAGTTAAAACATCACCTGCAAGACCACCTATTATTACGTTTTCTACGCCTGTTGTCATTACATCACCAGCCATAAATCCAATACCAATATTATAAGCGTTTGAATCTACGTTTAATTTACGAAGAGCGTTCCAACCGACAGCAACATTTCTTCCACCTGTGTCTTCAAGTCCTAATGCGTTATATCCAACTGCAACATTACCTGTCCCTGTAGTTAATTGATCACCCGATAAACCACCTATTAATGTATTATTTGTACCTGTTGTAATTGATTCACCTGCTGAATCACCTACAGCTACATTATAAGCGTCGTTTGAACCAATATCTTGATTTTTTAAAGCTTCAGTACCTATAGCTACATTTCTACCATTACCAGTCTCTGTAGACAAAGCTAAATATCCTAACGCAACGTTTCTTGAACTAGTAGTTAATGCATCTCCAGCTAGTCCACCTATGATAGTGTTTGATATACCTGTTGTAATTGAGTAACCTGCAGTATGTCCTATAGCCACATTATATCCAGTACCATCATAATCTAAGGAAAATAAAGAAGCATTACCTATAGCAACATTTCTAGAACCAGTATCTTCTGCACCTAAAGCTGCATATCCTATCGCTATATTTTTTTCACCTGTAGTTAAAGCATCACCCGCATTACCACCTATAATTGTGTTTTGAACACCTGTGGTAACAGATAATCCTGATTGATAACCAACTGCTACATTATAAGCTTCATCGCCGGCGTTTTGATTTAATAAAGCACTTTTACCAATAGCTACGTTTCTACCATGGCCATCTTCTGAACTTAAAGCTTGATAACCAATTGCAACATTAGCAGAACCTGTTGTTAAAGCGTCGCCTGCTAAACCTCCAATAATAGTATTTTGTGTACCTGTTGAAATTTGTGCACCCGCTGTATAACCTATTGCTACGTTATATGTTTCAGTGTTTGTTGAGTTTTCGTTCATTAACGCTTGATAACCTATTGCTACAGCGTTTCTTCCTGATACAGATGCGCTAAGAGCTTGAAACCCTAAAGCTGTATTGTAATATCCTGAAGTTAATGCATCACCTGTTAATGCACCAATTAATGTATTTCGTGTACCTGATGTTATAGCTTGTCCAGCATAAAAACCTACAGCAGTATTATAGCTATCAGTTGTAGTCGCGCTTGTCATATTACTTAGAGCTGAATGCCCAACCGCTACATTTCTATCAGCAGCTACATTTGCACTTAAAGAATAAGCACCTATAGCTACGTTTTGATTACCAATAGTCATAGCGTCTCCTGCTTGACCACCAATTATTGTATTTTCTGTACCTGTTGTAATTTCTTTACCAGCCGCTCTACCAATAGCTACATTATGAACTTCACCGTCTACGTTTTGATTTAACAACGCTTGATAACCTATAGCAACAGAAGAATTACCTTCATCTTCAGCTGACAATGCTGAATGACCTATAGCTATATTAGCGTCACCTGTTGTTAAAGCATCACCTGCTAAACCACCCATAATTGTATTAGCTATACCAGTAGATAATGAACCACCTGCAGAAGAACCAATAGCTATATTATACGAGTCAGTTCCTGCATTTAAAGCTGATAAAGCATTAGCACCAATAGCTATATTATGACCATGCCCATCTTCAGCGCTTAATGCAGATTTACCAATAGCTATATTGTTAGAGCCAGTAGTTAATGCGTCACCCGCTAAACCACCTATTATAGTATTATTAATACCTGTTGTAATTTCTTTACCAGCTTGATAACCAATAGCTATATTATATGCGTGAGCCCCAGCGTTTTGTACTTTTAAAGTTTCAGTACCTATACCTATATTTCTACCATGCGTATCTTCTGCGCTCAACGCAAAATGACCAATAGCAACATTACCATTACCTGTTGTTAAAGCATCACCAGCTGCTCTACCTATTAAAATATTACTTGCTCCTTCAGTTATAGCGCTACCAGCTAAATTTCCTATAGCAACATTTGAGTCACCAGAAGTTAACGCGTCTAATGCGCCTATACCTACACCTGTATTGTTTTCCGCAGATGAAATAGTTCCAGTTGTACTATGACCAATTAAAAGTGATCCTGAGAAGTTAGTTCCTTCAGATTTAAATCCTAAGGCTGATGTTGTACCACCGTAAAGTTCCGTGAAGTTGTCATTACAAATGTCAAATGCTTCCCTGAGCGTAGAGCCAGTTCCATCATTAGCACTTGTACCTATGTTTATAGATTGTTTAGCCATGTGTTATGTGTTACATTTGGTTAGCATCAGCTGAGAAAAGAGTTGAATCAGCTTTCAGTTCAGTAAAGTCTGCGCGCAGATTAAACGCGTTTGTTCTAGTGTCAGCATTGATTATCTGCTCACTGTATACTATGTTTGATTTTATACCTAATAAAGCCATGCTCTAGTATATAGCCATTATGTCATCAGCAGTAGTTGCAAATGCAAATACTCTGTCAACCTCAATTGGTAAGAAAGAACCAGCTGCTATATTTTGAAATACTATTGGTCTGTGTATTTCATATGCTTCACCGCTAGCCATAATATCTGAATTACTATTAGCAGCATCTACTAAACTAAGTGTAGTATCACTGTCTACAGCTCCTACAAAAGCAACTGTACCATCAGTAGTATTAACTACTAAATCTCTAACTTGAACTGTACTTGTAAAGTTTTGTGTAGAATCAACTAACTTGTTTGTTGTAGCGCTTGATGTAGCACCACTGTCTACTATTTTCTTTTGACCAGAAAGGTTAACACATATATTACCAGCTGTGCCAATATAAATACCAGCACCTCTTTCAGTGTGCTCAACTGTTGAAAGCTCATTTAAATCTTTTGTATTATCTAAATAGTTTATAGCAGCACTACCAATAGTACTCGCGTCTTTTAAAACTACAGCTTTTCTAACTGTTTGTACACCTGGTAATGATGGTGCTCTGTAAGAGTGTGGACTACCTGTTATATCTCCGTATGCCATTTTTTGTTTGTTTAATTGTTATTATCTTTGTTAACTAAGTTTATTGCTTTTATCATAACTTTGTCAGAGTATGATTTACCTTCCATTATTTTATTTCTACGTAAACTAGTTGGTAAATCTTCTTGACCAAGTAACATCCTGTATATCCTACTAATAAGTTGGCTACACTTAAATGATGTTTTATATATTGTATATTTTTGAGTTGTGTTGTTTCTTTGTCGCCAAACAGTTATCCAGCCATCACGCCTTAAACGTTCCCAACGATTTTTATCCCATGAAAAAGTATAAACTCCGTCTATATAATCTTTTCTTGTAAACAGCTCCATACAATCAAAGTAAATTAGAAGTTCGAGATCAGCATCTTTTAACTTATTTGTTTTACAAGCCCATTTACGTATAATACGATAATGCTTAAACAAACCTATGCTTCTAAGATCTTTGGCTTCTAATTTTCTCATAAGACAATAACAACGTCTTGCTGTTTTATTACAAGAAATATATTTTCATCTATTTCTACATTAAAACCAGCATGTTTATCGTAGTATATATTGTCATCAGCTTTAACGCCTTGAACTAAACTACCAACGCTTTTCACAACACCCTGTCTATATCTTATGTCTTCTTTTATTTTATCTGTAAGAAGTAAACCACCTTTTGTTTTAGTTGGTTTTTGTTTTACTTCTTCTATAACTAAATAATTACCTACTGCCTTCATTCTTCTCTCATATTACTAATTACACAATCAGTTGATAATATAGTAGTAGCAACAGATACTGCATTTTTTAATGCACTTTTAGTTACAAGTAAAGGATCAATAATACCTTCATTAATCATGTTAACTGTTTTACCAGTTATAACGTTTATACCTTTGCCTTTACCTTTTTGAGGTACATATTCCAGCCCAGCATTTTTAAGTATTGTTTTATATGGATACTTTATTGCTTCTGTAAATATATTAGTACCTTCTGTTTTTTCTTTAATATTATTAGCAGCGTTTAATAAAGCTACACCACCGCCTGGAACTATACCTTCTTTTACCGCGGCTTTTGTAGCGTGTATCGCATCATCAACTCTATCTTTTTTTTCTTTAAACTCTACATCTGAGTTTGCACCTATTGATATAACTGCTACGTTACCAGATAATATAGCTAAACGTTCTTCTAGCTTTTGTGTTCTTAAACTAGGATCAAGTGTTTTAATTTGATCTTCTATAGCTTTTATTCTTTCTTTAGCTTCTTCAGGTATTTCAGCAACTTTTAAAACTGTTGATTTATTGTCAGATACACATCTTTCACATTCACCTAACATATCAGGTGTAATTAAATCTACATCATCACCATACTCTTCACTTATATGTGTTGCGCCTGTAACAGCGGCAATGTCATCTAAAAAATCTTTTTTCCAAAAGCTAAAACCAGGTGGAGCTATGACACTAGCTTTTATATTACCTTTTATTTTATTCATTACTAATGCAGCCATTGGTTGTTTTTCTAACTCACCTATTATTAGTATTGACCTACCTTGTTTAACAGCGTATTCTAATACAGTTTGTATTTTTCTTACCGATGCTATTGGTGAACTAACTAATAAAACTAAAGGCTTTTCTAGTGTAACAGTTTGTTTACCTGTGTCTGTTACAAAGTTTGCATTAGCAAATCCTTGATTTATTTGTGAACCAGAAACTAACTCAACTGTAGTATCTTCTGATTTAGTATCAGGGTCCATCATTACAGTGCCATTTTTACCAACTTGTTTAAAAGCTTCACCAATTACTTTGCCTAAACTTTCATCATTGTTTGATGATATTGTAGCTACTTGATCTATCATATCATTTTCAACTGGCACTGATATATTTTCTAAATATTCAACGGTTTTATTACAAGCTTGTTGTATATCTTGTTTTATACTTCTCAAACTATCACTACCTTTATTTTTATAAGCTTCACTTAATATAGCGTGAGCTAATACTGTAGCAGTTGTAGTTCCATCACCAGCTTCACCAACTGTTTTTCTAGCTGCTTCTTTAATTAATACAGCACCTATATTTTCTACAGGTTCTCTTAAATTAACAGAGTTAGCAACAGTTACACCGTCTTTTGTAATCATGGGTCTACCCATAAAATCTTCTAATATCACACATTTACCGCTAGCTCCAAGTGTGGAGCTAACAGCATTTGTGAGTTTTTCTATACCTGCAAAGACTTTTTCTTTGGCATTACTACCAAATGTTAAAGTCTTCACAATGTCTTGTGGATTTTGCATTTAATTTAATTTAATTTAGTTAATGTTATTTAAAAGTTTTAACAACTTTAGGACCATTAAGAAACTCTACTTTTTTACCGTAGTGATCAACTGATCCGTCAATAGCAGCTTCAGCGCCATCAACTGTTTCTCTTCTGGTTACATCAATCCAAGTATCTTCTTCCTCAGGATGTTGGTACTCGGTTTGGTAAAAACCATTTGGTAACTGGGTTATTCTCCAGTTTGTTTTGTCAGCTAAATGCTTCCAAAATTCAACGGTTTCTTTGGAAATTTGTGGTTGACTATTCCACGTTTTAGTCGAATAAAAAAATGTCATTGGTTTTGGTTTTAATTAAACATTTGGTTTTGCCCTTAACCGGGCCGGTTATTTTTCTCCGCAAGGCTTGCCTGTAGCAATATTAACCCAGCGCTCCTTCTGAAACCAGTCACGTAATGTAGCACCTTTTTTACGAGCACCTTTTACATTAGACGAACTAGCTCTTTTATATTTTCCTTGAGCAGCAGCTTTACGTTTAGCACGTATTACTTTTTGCCTTTCAGCTTTGCTCATACTTTTATATTTATTGTATGGTAAACAAACTTTCTTGGTGCCACCACCCTTTACTTTACTTCTTGGCATTTCCTAATCTTTTGCTTACTTTATTTCTAGCACATACCATTTTTTTAGCATAGCTAGGATTACGTTTTCTATTAAAGACAACTTGTTGGTTTAAGCTGCCGATAATTGCTCGCTTATTACCTTTTCTACTTTTAATTAGCCAGCTAGCTAATTTATCACAGGATAAACTCTTGAATTTACCCTTAGCATCAGCGTATTTACTATCTTTCCACTCAGGACGTTTATGCTTTGCCATGTTTTCTACGTATTGCCATTTTACATTTTTTAGCTATAGCTGCTTGTTGTTTTTTACCAGCAACTTTAGATCTTTGCTCTACTACAGTTAATATTTGTATTTTACGAGCATAAGGTTTATTAATTCTTTTTACTTTAGCACATGTTGCTCTAGCATCAGCTGGCGTTGCAAATTTAATCTTGACTGTATCTTTTGGATTTTCGTCAGTATATAATCTTCTACTAGAACCTTTTGGTTTTTTACCTGTTCCCTTTTTTGGATCCGCCATGTCCGCAATTTTGCATGTTAATAAACCAGTTAGCTAACTGTACGTCTCGTTTTGTAGCATCTCTACGTGACTTTAGCTTTTTAACTTTACCACAAGTAACATCACCACCATATAGTTTATTTATTCTAGCTTTTAAAACCCCTCTATATGCTTTAGCCATTACTTTTTAATTTTTCTACAACTACCAGGTGAAAAAGGTTTTTTACCTTTTACAGGCGCATAACCTGGCCAGCATCTACCTTTTTTCTTACCTTTTTTCATTGTTATTTCTTTTTTGACCTACCCATTTTACTAGGTCCGCCAGCCTTAGTACATCTCACGCCCCAGCCAGAAGCATAAGCGCTAGGCCATACTTTAAATTTTCTTTTTGCCGCTGCTTTGCACGGTCCGCTAATTTTACCCATTATTTTTTATATTTTCTTTTACCTGCTTTGCAATGAAACTTCATAGGTTTTTTAGGTTCTCCTTTATTATCTCTTTTACTTCTTAACGCTGCAAAATCAGCGCCAGTTATAGCATCAAATGGTTCTGCCATTTTGGCTATTTTCATTTGAGCAGGTGTTAATTTTTTATCAGCCATTACTTGTTGTTTTTACGAGAGTATGGAAACATCATATTCATTGCTTCGCGTCTACCTTCACAACCACAAGGTATATTTAAACCTTGCGATACAGTATCAACCATTCGTTTAATACCGGTTGCTTTAGTGAATTTATGTATACTATCTCCTAATCCTCTTGATTTCATATTTATTATTTAACATTTCCATCTACGTCTTGCAGCTAAACCTCTTTTACTTTTCCAGTTTCTTGATCTAGCACAAAATGATTTTCTTCTTTTAGC
>FUFK010079308.1_pt1 | contig 23222 bp, 21 predicted proteins | sample 1021851 | NCBI WGS metagenome assembly FUFK01 (sample SAMEA51879418, study PRJEB19060) | metagenome | reverse complement strand
TTTTGTGTTTCATCATGTAAGTCCACAACCCATGACGGGGCATAGTTCATAAACGATGTATTGTTATCTTGATCATATGCTTTACCATCGTCAATCAAGCCAGTTCTTGTTGAAACATAATCAGGATGTGTTGAGTAAACTACTGGATCTTTATATTCTACAGTAGCTGCGTTTGATAAAACAATAGCTGAACCTGTGTCTCTAGAGGTATTGTTGTAGCCCGTCCAAACACCGTTTGTAATTCTGCCTGAGTAATCCAAAACAGTGCTGTCAATGCTGTTATCTCCGGTTATACCCTCGTTAAATTTGTAATACACACCCAAGGTAGTGTTTGAAATATCTGTGTTTGTACCGCCGTTTACTGGCACAAAGTAGTTNATTGCAATTTCTCTTGAGTCGCGAGACTCTTTCCAAAATCTAAATTCGTCTATTGAGCCAGAAAGTTTACCGGCACCTGCCGCACTGGTTGGTGTGGTTCCTGATACTTGAGTTACAAGCGCGCCGATCCGACCAATCATGTTGGCTGTTGTGATTTCACCTAAGCTGGTATTTGATCCGTATGTGTTTGTGTCGTTTAATTTACCGTCAACATAAAGTTTTGCAACAAAGCTGCTTCCGGTGTTGTAAAATCTAAATGCGTAGTGGTGCCAACTTTGTATTGTAGTTAAGCTTGTATTGACGCCAATAGATGAAGTAAGAGGCTTAACACCATCCAGAAAAGCACCGTCTTGTCGTATAGCACCAGACTGTGCAGTAATTCTAAATGGATTTGTTCCGGTCGAGCTAGACACAAGCTCAATACGCAAACGACCATAATTGTTGCTGCCGATTGATGCGCTGTTCCATAAATCAAATATAGCTTGCTTATCGGTTAAACTATCATCAAAATCATCATGATTGAGCCAAAATTCTACTGTCACACCAGTATCAAAATTTGCTTTTAAGTTTGATTGTCTTGTGCCTTCTCCAAAATTTTCTGACAATCCGGCGGTTGTATAAATGTTATTATCATATATATTTGCACTTTGATATTTGTTATTGTATGGATTATCAGCTAAAGTGCTAATGGCTGCGGTGTTTGATGTTGTATTTGGGCCGCCTTTAAGGGTAATAAATTCTTGAGTTGCGGGCAAACCGTAACCATTTGATTTTGCACCGCTTCTAGAGCCCCAAGTTTTACCAATGGATGCAAACCCATTAAATCTTGGGTACAAATTGTTAAAGATGTATTTTTCACCATCTAAGAGATTATTGTAAAACTTAGTCTTCTCGGCGCTTGAGCCATCATACGGGTAGTAATCAGCTATCTTATCAAAAGCACCTCGGTAAAACAACTCTGCAGAGCCAAACCTGACAAAATTATCAGGCTTTCCATAGTTTACATTTGGAATGTAAGTGTTCTTGGTAATCTCCAACATAGAAGCATTGCGAACAGACTCAACATCTTTAAACGTGTTTCTTTCAGTATCATAGTCAGAAACCTGATTGATACTACTACGATAATCAGTGAAAAGGTTTTTTATACTCATTTGTCGACTCTAAACTTAAATTCTTCCTGTTGTTCTTGCCATGTATTCATTCTATCATTATAAAACGAAAATTTAAACTTATATTCATATCCCGGTTCTAAAAGAGACATTCTGAAATCGTAGTAGTTGCCGTTTTCATCACATGATAAGACTGTGTGGTTATCAGTGCCAGTTCCATATGGAATAACTTCTAAATTATCAATAGAACGAATAACCCTATAAGATGCACTTTGTATTGTGGTAGTTGAAACTGTAGCGACTGCTTTTGTGTAAATTGTTGGGTTCCAGTTTCGTGGCCTAACAAACAGATTAAACCTCTCTAATTGATTACTCCTGTAGGTATTCTGTAGATTTGTTAGTGTGATGATATAGTCTTTATGTGGTTCCGCTTCGCTTGACTTGAGAGCTATTGGTATAATTGAGCCAGTAAAATATTCTGTTCCATTTTTATGCCAGACATCGTAAAGCGGGCTTGTAGACGAAGACACAATACCAATGGAGCAAGAATAAATACCTGTTGCCACATAACCACCGGTTGCATGATTTTTAGAATTGTAAAGTGTAAGCTTGGAACCTGAAGGCTCTGTATTATCAGCAGAACCAGAATACAAACTAACTAATAATTCACCAGTCCCTACACCGGGCAAGTTTGTTAGTCTTCCTCTAACGTAATTATAAAGATATATAGTGTTTAAATTATCAGCGCCGGGAGCTATTGAGCTACTAAAGTAAAACTCATTTCTTTGATCTTTTCGTGAAGAGTTCCATCTAGCTTCAATAATTGGTTTTTTAAAGAAATACTGTGTTCCTCGTGCAAAAAATCTTTTTGTAAAGTATGATTTTTGTGCACCATTTAAATTATTCAACACTGAACCTGAATCAGCGCCGGCAGAACCTGAAAAATATGCTTCGTAGCTTGATGACAAAAAGATACCAACGCCGTAATTATCTGTAGTGCCTGCAATCCAGCTTTCAACAAGGGGTGTGATTTTAATTTCTAGGTCTTCGGTGCCACCTTGGAATGTTTGCTCGTATATTAATGAACTGTTAGATGTCAAATAGTCTCCGCCGGCACGTGTCCAAGCAGCGGAGTCAGAAGCTGATACCCAGTTAGAGCCGGGGTTACCCTTGGTCTCATCTCTATAACTTTCAAGGTCTAATCCTTCACCTTCTTGCCATGATTGAGAAATCGGATAGACAACTAGTTTATAATCTTTTGGTACAGTTTTTGAGTGCGGAGCGTTAAATAGGCGTAAATAAAAATTCACACTACCACTAGCTGGTAAGGTTCCAGCAGTGCGATCACTGTTTATGCTTGTTATGGGAAATTGAACTAAAATTCTTGACAACTCTTGAGATGCGGGACCAACAGAAGTCGACACAGCTTGACGGCCATAAATTGAATAAGTTTCCAAAACATCAGCCAGACCAGTATTTGAACCAGTAGCTCTTCTAGTTAAATTAGGCCGGAAGGCGTTAACAATTGTGTTATCAGCGGATGCACTATATCTTAAAATCATTATCTTACTTTGCCCTTGATATCTGATTGAGTGAACTTTAATTCAAAAACGGAATTTTTAGGACACATCACACTAGTCCCATCGGGGGACATGTTTGAATTTATATCAAAATCTATAAACGAATATTGTCCCCCTGATTTATTGAATATTTTTACTGACACCACATCAAGAACGTTTTGAAGCTTCTTAACCTCGGAGTAAATGTCAGTAACGAACAACGGTTCTCCTATAAAAAATCCTTGTGACATTTTATCAGCGATTACATTTGTGACAGATGATAAAACATCACTCTTATTGGCTCCTGAAATCGCTTTTACAACAAACTCTACACCTATATTTATAATATATGCATCTAAAATGTCAACAGTATCGTTGATCATTCTGTAGTTGTTTAGCCATGTTTTAAGATTATTCTTGATGGTCTGGTTTGTTTTTATTAATTTACCTTGTGAATCGGTAGACACACAGTACATGTTTAGATTTCTTTTTAAGGAATCGGGATCTTTTTGAACACTAACACGATGTATAGAGCCAAATTTAGATGGCATTCTATATGCTAAATTTTCATAATCACTTTGTGTTACGGCGCGATTTTGAGTTGGAAATGTATCATAAATTCGTCTTTTTAATTCTCCACCGGTTATATTAGAATTATCACCGGTAATTGGATTTTCATTTTGTACTTCTAAAGAATTAATGACTCCTTGCAACAATGTTGGGCTTAGTGTGCTTTGCTCTTCAAACACAAATTGTTGACTAGTCACCTTGTTTAGCGCGCCTACTGATACGTTTGAATTAAAAGGGTTTGTAGTTCTAAACGTTACAGTTAAATTTGTGTTTGTTGGAACAATACCAAAATTAGAGTTTTTAGATATTTTGGTTGGATCAAAAGTAGTATCAGTAACATATGATTTACCAAACAAATCGATTGCTACTTCTTGTGGGTTTGCGATTACATTTGACTCAGCTTCGTTGCCGCTTCCAAATTGCAATACAGCACCGTTATTGTTAAGTTCGCTAGTAAACTTTCTTGACACTAATAAAGGTTTTAAAATTGATGGAACATTGTCATTTTTAAAATTTATATTTGAAATTTCTTTGAACACCATATCTTGAGACAAATAATCTACCTCAAAGTATTCATTACCATCACCATCATAAACAGATAGTATTTCAGATAAATTACTAACATTTAAGGACAGCCTTTTAAATCTCTCAAAAGGGCCAGAGCTTATTACTTTTTGCCCGAATTGTCCCGACACAACGTTACCGTATGCCTTAACAGCATAATGTGTTGGGGAGCCCGTAGTGTTATTCACGCGCGCTACAACAACTTGATTTTTAGAATCGTTAAAGTTTACGTTATCTGTCAAAACAAAGTTAGCACCACCCTCAGTTGTAAAAGAAGTACCTCTTGATAAAACTGGCATATATCTAAGATCAGGGCCGAATCCTGTCGATGATGCTGGCACTAAAATATAAAGTGCTACTGTTCCGTATGTGGATGGGCGGCCTGTAGATTTGTAGCCAAGAATTCTACCATGTCTTAAAATGTTTGTGGTTTGAAATGCTGTGTCTAAGAACGATTCGTTAATATTAAAATCAATCTGCAAGGCCATTTGATCTGCTACATANGCCACAGCATCAATCATCATAGCGCCAAACGAAGCTTCGCTAAAATCTCTAAAGGTGTCAGGATAAAACCTTTCTGCTAATTCAAGAAGATCATCGCGAATTGAACTAAACTCTTTATTCGTATAGTTGATCGGTAAGTTTTTCTTTTGCTCATTGGACATATAAGTTCTCTATTTAAATAGTAAATTCTAACAAATCATTGACACCAATATCGGGTATGCTGTAAAATATTTGAAATGATAGTGAATTAAGGTCTTGTTCGAGTTCAGTGAATGTTATGTTTTCAATTTTTATTGTGGGGATATAAAATTGTACTTGCTCAAATATTTTTTGATTTAATTTTGCTTGAATATTTTCACTAAAATTACTAAAAAGATAAGTTCTCACACCAACACCAAAATTAGGCTCCATGACTCTTTCGCCCGGATTTGTTAACAACAACATTTTTAAATTTTGTTTTACAGTTTGTCGATAACTTTTTAACATTTTGAAGCCATCATTTGTATCAAATGCTAGCGGTATTTTTACTCCAATCGATGACATTAAAAATCCCTCTTAATAAGTATCACTTTAATCTTTTTTCTTACACAATTCGCCTTTTGCATTAAAAGGCGAGTTTCTCTGTAGTTTATTTCTTTTCCACCATGGGAGCAGGCCCATGCCCGGCGGCAAGTTTAAGTTGGCCTTAAAATTATTTATAATTATTTTTCCAGCGTCGAAACCCTCATTATTAGAGGGATCAAAATCTCTACTATTATAGTACGTTCTGAATATTTTTTTAATTCTAGCTCTGGAGTGTCTTAAAAGTTGCTTATCCCACTCATCCCATGTAGTAAAAAATGGTGTATAGCCGCTCAAAAAGCCGTTCCGGTCTCTATAGTGTGACCAGCCAGCATTCGGAGAATAACTTTCTATTTGTCCTGTTTCGTCATCAATAAAAACTGACATACCGGGCTTACTAGAAAGATCTTCATTTCCTTCTGTTTTACCTTTTTCTACTGTGATTTGTCCAATTGATGGTATAAACGCTTTATCGTTATAAATTGCAATTACAGCTGTTATTTTATTAAGCGGTACAATATAGTTTGTTATAATTTTGAACGTTTCATCGTCAATTAAGTTGTTAACTAAACAGTATAATAATTTAGAGTTTGGTTCAAGAGGAGCCATTTCGTCAATTTTTAAATCTAAAGCGTCGACTTCAACACTCGTTAATACTTGTTTATCTCCATTAATAATTACTGAAAATTCTAGTCCATATCTAACACCCAGTTCTCCTTCTAATCCAACAATTTTCGTAGAAGAGCCGCCACGTGGGCTTGTTCCTTCAACTAATACATTTTCTTTTTTAGTTGTGTATCCTGCTGATTCATTAATAGTTTTATCTTCTACAGGCTCGCCATATATATTGCCTTCTACTTGATTAGCATATACATGCTTTAGTGTGCCCGGATACACATCAGAGATATTTAAATCTGCTCGATTTGATTTAATAATCTCCATTGCTTCGGTTGGGTCATACTTGACTCCTGCCACTTTTATGTACTTTTGCAGTACAAACGGCTTTTGGGCGTCGTTTGTTATGAAAGTTCCAAAATTGTCAATGTCACCAATTGGTAAAGATATTTTGTTTGCAAAAACAGTAAGTTCATCGTGTGCTGCTGAAGAGTGTCTTTCGCCAGCCATGTAAATTGTAATGCCGTCATCGTTTTCATGAACATGATAGTATCCAATATATGGTGTGCCATCGGGCAACGCAAGTTCACCTCCAGATGTATAATATCCATCTCCACTATCAGGCAATCCTATAACTTCCTCTACCAACTCTTTATCGGCATCTAGATTTTCGGTGCCTTGTGCAAATTTATTTAAAAAGTACAATGATAGGTCTTTAAATTCTGGCTCAAGCCCTACGTCTTTTAAGTTGGTGTTAAATTTAGTAGCCATAGCATTTAACTCTAACCTAATAAACTCTTTTAATACTAGTTTCGCGTCATCTTCAGTAGCTCTAATAGCTTCAAGATTTCTCTCATTTCTGTATGATTTTAGTGTTTGCAGTGTTCTTGCCCTACCTACATCTTTTGCTCTTTTTAGATCATTTCTAAATGGGAAATCATAACTTTCTTGAGCATCATTTAATCTAAATAACGCTTGTAATACTGGTTCAGGAGGGTCTGTAATTTCACCGCCATCTACAAGACGACCATATGTTTGAACAGCTTGTTCGAGGAATGAGTACCAAAACTCCTGATCTGTAAAAGGGCTTAAGTTTGCAAAAAAACCATATGTTGCATCTTTAAAATCTTTTTCCATTACCTCAACTACATAAGACGCATAAACAGAACTATAATTGTTCTTAATTGAAGCATCAAATGTTGTAAACGTGGCCATCGATTTGATAAAATGTGTTGAACTATATATTCTGGCGGCGGCCTTGATAATTCCTTGAATACCGGCTTTTGAAGCTCTTTCCAAAATTCTATTATATGGCTTTTCAACAGCACATTGTTTAGATTGCTTAAGTCTCATATCTTCTGTGATTGTTGTGTAGGCGCTACTAATTTCATCCGCTATTTCTGCAAAATCTACTAAGTCAGTTTGTTGCGGTTTACATGGGCCTATTTCTGGGAATATTACATTTGTCATCCCAAGCCATCCTTTGTTTTCAACAGGCTTAATATAAATGGACGGATTTTTATAAGAACCCCCATACACTTGAGGATTTAAGTAAAACACGCGATTTTTTCTATCGGATCCTTGATTTTCCTCATGTTGCATTCTGCTGATACCAAGCACCATATCATCATTCTCCAAGTCTCTGTCGCCAGTTGGATTGCCATCACTATCATAATCTAATACTTTCGCATCGCCATATGGAGTGCCGGCAGGAGACTCTGTTGAATCTGCCGTTACAACATACTCAAGGTCTTCTTCAGTTAAGTCGTCATATTCTGCTCCGTAAAGCCATGCAGTTTTAGTCGGATTTCCCGCGGAATCTGGGGCGCCAGCAACACTTTGAAGCATTGTATTAAAAACGTTAGACATTATTGAGTCATGAAATGGTTTAACAAAGCTTGGATTTAGGCCAGTCATATCAGACAGCATCATAACTTGTGGTATAAACTTTGGCAAACTTTGACCTATTAAAGAAAATGAAGGAAATTTTGTAAAATCAACATCATCTAAAGTGTTATCAACTGAAAGAAACTCGTACTTTCTTTCCCGAGTTGGTGAACCACTAGAACCCGGCTCTAAAAGGACGTTTACTATTGATATTCTAATATTATCATCGGGCCTATTGTATGTTGTAGTGACTCCGTTTTCATCTTCACCTTGTTCAATATCTGCTAAAAACATTTTTATATCAAACCCATACGAGTATGAAGAGCGCTCCCTACCATCATCGTTATCTCGGTATTCCAAAAGTAAATCTGGTTGGCTTTTTCTTGCTGCTTTGCTGATTACTACTTCTTCATTGCTCATATCAACGCCAAATGTGTTGTTGTAGCCAAAATCAGGCATCTCTATAAGTTCTATGTTGGTACCAAATAAATCATTAAATCCTAATTGTTCAAATGTCCTTCTAAATTCCACGGCCTCTTTTACATTTGTTTGTGAATTATCGCTGTTAAATGTCGCATCAATGCTTCTTATTTCATAAAATAATTGCTCAGCTACATACGCTGGAAAAGCTCCTTTTTGTGCATCCGTAGGTTTTGGGCTTTGCAAAAACTTAAACAAATCACCTATATCGGTATTTCGCCCATTAATATCATTAAAAAAGTCAACGTAATCACGATCATTATATGATTTTCTTCTGTGAGTACTCAGTGCTCTACCAAAGGTGTCGGCAAGAACCATATTCATCATTCCCCAATCTGCATCGTCCGCAAAAATACCACCATTTCCTAGCATATCTCTAGAGTAATCAACTTTTAGCTGTTCTAAAGTATTGGATAATGCTGTTCCGGCTACCTTTTGTGTAGCTTCGGTTTCAAACGGAATAATTCCGTCATCACATCCGGGAGAAGAGACAAGTGGACCTAAAGCGTCCTCTATAGCGTTGCCTATGCCGCCTTGTGCTAGCTGAGTCAACTCTTCAAGATCTTCTAATAAATCATTTTGCAGACCATCAAACATAGCTTCACATTGCTCAGGTGTAGCTCTGCCCTCTAAAAGAATACATCTTCTTTCTTTAAAATCTTCTAAGTCTTCAGGTGTTGCACAAAGTGATGGATTAGCTGGTAGCCCATGTAAATCTGGAAATTCTTCAAGGTAATTGTTTATTGCATCTCTTACTTCAATTGGACAAAGTTTGCCAATATTAGAAAATAAATCTGCGATGTCTTGTTTGGAGCGTAATGCATCAGAAAATTGTGGATATTGATTAACAATTATTGTTTGTGCTGCATCTAAAAATGCCTGACTTGGTTCGTCGTTAAATGCTTCAAGAACCTCACCAGTCGTGGTTGCACTTGACAAATCAGACAAAAAGTCTTTAATTGCTTCTACTTCTGAAAATGCAGCCCCTCCTACACCAAATTTTGCAAACATGTCGGCAATTGTTGCATCAAATTGTTCATCTGACGCATCATCTCCGCAAATTGATGCTCTTATTACATTAAGAACCGTGTCTCTGCCAGACATTATATCAGGTAACGAAGCAGCTAAATCTCCAACTGTTTCGAGTGCTTTGCAAATGGCGCTACCTATTATTTCACAAATTTTTACAAGGATTCTCATTATAACCATTAAGATTACTCTTTGAACAGCAAATAAAAATGCTTGGTATATTGCTTTTGCTATATCTCTAATATCAGAAATATATTTAAGCGGATTATCGAGATGGGGAAGTTTAATTTCTTGTATATCACGACAAAAAGGTAAATCTACACTTTTGATAAAATCTAAAAAATTAGGATCAAACATTGGCGGCCGGGGACAATCAAATATGGCTATAGTTTTAGCAATTATCTGGGCGCCCGGATATTGATTTAATAAATCCACAAGTGACAATAAATCATTTTTATATGTATCAATAAGGGCCAATATATATGCCTCCATGATAACGTTTGTGCTTAATCCAAGATTGTTAGAATCATCATCTAAGTCTTCTCTAGCAGCATCCAGTCTTTGAGCTAATGTGCGCTCATCTCTTTGTCTATCTGGATCATTTAATTGTTGCTGTCTTCTATCTTCGTTAAAATTACCGACACGTGTGCTTTCTCTTTCTTGTTCTAAAACTTTTTCATTTTGCCATGGTTTCGTAAACTGAATTCTACCAAAAAAAGGACTGTCATCTTGGGGGCCTTCCTCAGTTTCTATAGCAGCCGAAGCAGCACTTAAATTTTTATCCGGTAAATTAAGTTTTGATTTTTCAGCTAATTTTTTTCTAACAAGTGCATCCATCTCTGCTTGTTTGTCTGGTGGTAGTCCAATGAAAAGCTGCCCAAAGTCAGATATTGCCATATTGTCTAATGCTGCCTTAGCAGCAGAGCGAAGTGCCTGTTCTAATGTTAGCCCTTTAAATAGACATTGTATCGCGTCGACCATTAAGTCTACAAGACCGCAAAGTTTTACTCTTGCAAAGCCATCCCTAAACAATGAGTTGATTAAATTTTTATTGCTTGTACCAAGCGGTAATGAACCTTGCAAAAGTGCAGCACACATTTGAACAAATGGCTGGTCGCTGTCTTCTAATTTTTCAAACGCTTGAGCAATAGCCATTTCGTTAATTTTGGTGGGCTCACCTGTTTTTGGATCTTTTAGTTTACCAAAATCAACTTTGTCTTTGCCGGTTTTTGGATCTTTTTTGTAAACTTGTCCGTACTGTTCTTGTTCAAGTTGTAACTCGCCCAAAGATTTCTTACACACTGATTTGTGAAATGCATACGCAATTGCATCGCCAATGCTAAATATATCATCTACAATATCTTGACCAAGTTGCTTGCCTTCTTCTAGAAGAGCATCCCCAACACAACTTAGTGCTGTTGGTCCTCCATTGTTGCCAAAATTATTAACAGCGTTTGATATTTTTGGATACGTATATTCTTCAACAAACTCAGTCCATGGTCTTTCCACTCTAGCAGATAAGTGAGACTCCATTTCATTTAATTTAGTAAAATACGCCATGGCTGTTTTATCTGAAAATGAATTATAAGTTGTTAAAGAACTAAGTCCGCCGTCTTTATATGTTATAGGTTTCGTGCCACAACTAATCGACCAAACTCTTAATTTTGTTAAATTATACTCTGCATCGAAAGTGAATTCTAAGTCAGTTACTCTATCGTTAAATAAAGATAATCCGCCAACGCCAAATATATTATAGTTCCTGTCATTAAGCCAATTATCTAAATCAGTTAATACGTCGGCCATTATTGATTTACCAACAAAAAATCCCGCATCTCCATATCTGTCAAATTTAGAGGTTGTAAAAGCAGAACCATCTTCAAAATAGTATAAACCGCCCTCAGTTGCTTGATAGACTCTGTAATATCTTGAAAACAAGTACATAGCCTTTCTAAATTTCATTAGTTTTGCAAACAAGTCATCAGCGCGATATTTAACTACAATTTCTCCCTCAGTATCATCTTCGTCTGAGGGGGCCTCGGCTTCATCAAGTAGCGCAAATATATCTGAATCAACTGAATACAGTAGCTTCAACACAGAGCCGGGGCGGGGATCTAAATCATATTTTGTATAGTCAATAGCTTCAAGAAGTGTTTCGTTGTTTTTTGTGCTTTTTGCTTTATTGAATTTTTCTAGTAAAGAATTGATAGCTGTGTCTTGATTAGACTCAAATAGCTGTACAACATATTCATCAGCTGTTAGATCGCTATTAGCTGGCGGTATAATACTATCGGTACCAGTGACCACTGTGCATTGAAACAAACAGTACTTTTCATTAAACCATGGGTTTCTTGTTTCTTGATTTTTCCACAAAGGAACAATTGCATTTGGCTTTCTTTGACATGGTGGACAATTGTTGGTCGGAACTATTTCATTTGTTTCACAAATGTCGATAAGTCCATCTTTGTTTTTGTCTTGAAATCTTAAATAAGGTGATTCAGCCATAATAATTCCTACGTTGCAAACACATTTTGACTAACAATATATTTTTGTCCATATGGTGTGCAAAAATTTACTTCCCACATTGCTTTGCCAATTCTCAATGAATGGTGTGTCATATTTAAGTCTGATAATTCTTGGCCAACAATTACTGGCGCTGCTGCAGCCCGCCATGGCTCCCATACACTGATACCTGAAACGCTTGTAAATATTTCAGACAGTATTGTTAATCGATCAATCGCTCCTATTATAGAATCAAGAAGATCACTNAGTCCAAGAAAGGCATCTCGTGTAAAATCTCCGTAGGGGATTCCTTGTAAAACATCTATTTCTTCAGGCGTATTAAATAGGCCACCTACAATTTTTCTTTTATCAGAGGTATTGCCGGCAATAAGTTCAATAGGGGCTGCACGAGGGGTTCTACCGCTAGCTGAATTAGTTTCTCCATGGGGGCCAGAGTTTCCAAACGCGTAGGAACGACCTGTAACAATTTTTACTCCTTCTCTAGCAATAACTCTTACTTTATCAGACTTTATGCCAATTGCTGCTCTAGACGGTGATGGTCGACCCATAATTTCATCGCCGCGCCCAGCTACGCCTGCGGCTAGGCCAAAGTTCAAATCAACATCTGTAAGTTGACTAATATAAATTCTTGATGCGTCACAACTAAAATGTGGGTCAACAGCTTCAATTTTTCCAGACTCAATATCTTTTTGTTTACATGCCATTCTGCCAACAACAATATCTATAGTGTTAGCATTTGAAGCACCTTTGCCTCCTTTGCCACTAGCTTGGGTGCTTGGCCGATCACGACCAAAAACAATAGCAGCATTTCCATTTATTGATTGAACAATTGTTTCACTATTAGAACGTGCAAATTTAATTGTCGGCTCAGGAGGTAATGATTGAAAGGTGCCTTGGCGAGGTCCGAGAAAATCGTAGTTTGCAGTTCTTTGTTTTTGAGCACTACGAATAGAATCTATTGGATTTGCAAAATTTAAATTATTAATATCCTCAGTTAATTGATTAGCGCTTTGAGCGTTAAAATTATAATTATCTTTGGTTTTATCAGAAAGGTCTTGTAATCTTTTTAAATACTCTTCGGATGTTAATTTCTTTTTAGACATAATATTTTACTTTGTTAGACTATTTCTTCGTCTGTTGCTTGGCTTTCAGGTGTCCCTGTTGCCGTTCTACTTCCATTTGTTGGGTTAACAATTTTTCCTCTATATAATTTAACTGGATCATAGTGTGTTCCACCGTAATAGGCGCTTTTGGCAGCTGTTACATCTTTATTAAAGTCATATAATTTGACTTCCCAGTGCAAGTGGCGGCCTGTTGTTCCGCCGGAGCCTACTTGGTTTTTAGCGCCACCGGTGGTTGCTATTTTTGTTTTGCCTGATTTAACTTTAGCTCCATCACCGGCATCATAAGCGGATAAATGCATATAATTGCTTTGAAATATCACTTTTGTTCCATCATTAAATTCTATTGGCGAAAGTATTCGTACCCAAGCTAGTTTTTTAGTATCTGGTTGTTTGTTGGAAAATCTGGCGGCGCGCTGGATAACACCGGGAAACCCTGCGTAAAGTGGAATGTCTCCTGTCGCACCTGTTCCGACATCGATCCCGTTGTGTTGAGCTGTTTTTGTTTTTCGTTTACCATCTTCTGTAACTGTGATTTTTCTGCAGCATTGAGGTATGCTTGTAATTTTTAATCCTTTAACAATAGGAGAGTAGTATTCATTTACTTCAATGTAATCGTCAGAGCCATCCCCTGCGTATACCTTGGCTGGCCAGATTGAATCATCACCGTCAGCGATTTTTTGAATTATAGAGCCGCTAAATGTGCCAAAATTGCTGGGTGTTTGTAAATTTGGAAAACCATTCCAATCGCTGTTTGTTCCATGTGCAGGCTCTCTGCCAGTTGCAGCTAATATTGCCTGGTCTGAGTTTAAAGAACCGCCCGCTAATCGTTGTTCTCGGAGATCTCCTAAAGTATCAGACACTGTTGCATTCAACTTAAAAATATCAACTAAATTTGTACAATCAGTGTTACTAGTTCTTCTTAGTGCATCGTCTGCATAATTGTTAACATGTTCCAGCGAATCAAAATAGCAGTACTGCATATCAAATGGTCCTATGTCACCATTTCTTAATACTACATATACGCGGTCCCCAATTGACGGCAGGCCTGAATCAGCTTTAGGGTTGAATATGCATGTTGTGTGTGCATTAATTAAGTTAATAAGCTCTTCATTGGTCCTATCATTTGTAAATGCATCTAATTCGCAGGGATCTGGAATAGTTAGATGTGGTGATAACACGTCTTCATCAATAATTCTGCCTTTAAAAGCATAGTTGGTATTTTCAGCGGACGTTCCTGTTGCTGCTCTATTCTCTTGTTCTTCCTCAGAGCCACCGCCATTGGGAGAATTAGCATAGAACGCAACTGGGGTAGTTAAAACTCTAACCATAAATTTAGTTTTACCTTCATAAGAATTTGTTTCAGTTGCTTTTTTAAATGCATTGGCACGAAAGTCTGTTGCTTCTTCGGGACTTGTTGGTGTAATTCCATCTAAGTTTGCTACGTTTTTACAACCCATAAAATTTTTCCTTCAACAATAAATAGAAAAATTTGTTTTTTTATGCGTTATCTTCTGATTGTATTAAATCAAATAATTCTTGTTTATCTTTATCGCTCAACTCAATAGATGATTTTTCTTCTTTTTGCTTAAGAGCAATAATTTTAACAAGTTGTTCGTTTGATCGCTGTAAAGTTTCTATATGTTTGGCAGCAACTGGGCTTAAATACTTGTTTTGTTCTGGTTCTTTTGCTATTTGATTTGCAACTTCATTTAAAAATTCACGAGCCATTTTACGATCATTTCGTATATTTCCAAGTGCTTCGTTCACAAGTTCATCAAGGCTTTTATTGTTACTCATATTGTTCCAGACTCCCAGTCGCTTTTAAAGCAATAGTATTTTTTTCTAAACTTTTTAAGAGAGTTAACAATCTGTTTTGTGTTTAGCCCAGTTATCTCTCTAAGGTAAAGATAAATAGCTTTTTTATTAAAAATTTCTATGTCTTCTTTCGATTCAAAAAGTATTATGATAGCTTGATACACTTTTAAATCATTGTCTTTCATTTGAGACGAGTCCCAAGATTTTAACTCCTCATAAAAAAGTTTCCAAAACTCTTCTTCAACTCTGTTAGATACATACGACTCGTTGGTTGAGAGAAATTCTTCTTCATAATTTTTTGGAATATTGTCAAAATCAACTTCTCGTTTATTCCTTTTTTGTTGTCTTTTAACTTTGTGAATAAACCAGTTTTTTGTAATAACAGAAAAATACGAAAAGGCTTTTGAGCCTTTACTGGGATCATACTTATCTAAAATTGTCATTAACCAAACTTTACATTCATCTCTTAAATAATCAATATTAGGCAAATTTGTAAATTTGTAAGTAAACACAATTTTATCTACCATTTCATTAAATGCAGGTTCGATCCAGCGAACATATAAATCAGTGCGCTTTCTTATACAGTTTGTTTTACAATATTCTATAATTGCATCTTCATGATCTTGGGTAAAATAATGGTTTTTATTTTTAGGGCGGCGGCCTCTTCTTCTTTTAGTTTTGGTTGTCATTAGTTGGTTCCGTTTGTTCTTCTGTTTCTTCATCAGCATCAGCAAATTGATATATAAAATCAAATGTGTCCATTTGTGCATTAAATGAGCGGGCATGCTCAATCAAGCCGCCGAGTGTTTCATCACCATAAAACATTTCCATTTCATAAATTGCTTCAGTGTGTTGTGTAAAATTATCAACCATTTTTCCTAAATCAAATATTTCGTTTGAAATAATTAACAATTTAGATACAACTGTTCTAGCATATACGAAAAGGCCGATGTTAAGCAAAATTGACAGTGTTAGTGTCGCACTTAAAATTAATTCAAGACGGCTCATATTCTTTTCTCCTTGCTTCTTTTTTTTCTTGGTTTAATAGTTCTCGATTTTTTTCAATATACTCTTTTGTTACAGTGCCTACTTTCTGTTCTTTTGGTGTTTCGCTCTTAGAAAAAAATTTATCATACACTTTTACCATTGTATTTTTTGAGCTACATGTAGGGCAATCCTCAAGAGTTTCTGTAATGCTTAAAAATACAGTTTGTATCTCATTACATTCAGAACATTGGTAACGATAACGTGGCATTATTTTACAATATTTTCCAAATCATCATTAGTCACAGAGCTATTGTCTGTAAATCTAACCGTTGGTGGGTTAGTAACTATTAGTCCTTCGTCGCCCTCTTCAAGCTCAAACCCACGAAGAATTGGCACAATATCAATTTGATTTAAAAGTGACTCTTGAAGAGCCATCATTACGGCGCCAAGCGCCTGATTTGAAAGTTTCATTTTTACTCCTTAGTTGAAACAGCACGACCAATTAGGTTTTCCCAATCTTTTTGAGGACGTACTTCTAAATTTTTGTCCCAGACAGCACTTAGCACCGTGGGCGTGATCCCTGTTTTTTTCATGTAATAAATTAATGCATTAACATCTTTAGGAAAACATGAGCCTCCAAACCCTAAATTACCATCAGGGCCCGGTACTGATAAGTGTGTTTTTCCAATACGCTCATCGTATAGCGAATATTCAACGACCTTATTGTAATCAACATTAATTTTGTCGCACAATTGCTTAAACTCGTTTGCAAAACTTACTTTTGTGGATAAAAATGTATTTGTATAATATTTTACACATTCAGCAACAGTACAACTTGTATTGATAATTGGCACCTCTGGAAAAACAGTTTTAAAAATATTTGTTACACTTGGGGTTTTTGTGTTGCAACTGCCAATAATAATTCTTTGTTGATTTTTAAAATCGTTTATAAAATTTGCTTCCGTTAAAAACTCAGGATTAAAAATTACATTAACATTTTTGTATTTATTGTTTAATAATTTTGTAGTACCGGGCGGCACTGTAGATTTTAGAATTATTGTTTTTTGTTTTCCGTAGTTATTAATTTTACAAATTGTTTTGTCTACAATTGAAATATCACATTCACCGCTTTTTAACATTGGCGTTGGCAGGCAAAGAAACATAATATCAACTAATGATATTAATTCTTTTAGTGAAGCACAAGTGCTTTTACTTTGCTCATGGTCATAGCTTTCTATAGCGAAATGATTTTTTAAACCTTCTCTTACAGCAGTCCCTACAAAACCTTGACCAATTATTCCAATTTTACTAATTGTCACTATTGTTCTCTTCTAATATTTGATTATAAAATTCAATATCTTTATTATACATGTTTTGAACAATTTTTTTAACAATATTATTTTTATTTATAAAATCAATATAGCCTTTCTTAATACTTGGGTCTTTTGAATTACTTTTGCCAGCGATTTGTTTTTCAAATAATTTACTAAAATGTTTGTTTGTATTTCTTTGTAACCACACGTGGTCAAGCTTAACGATTTTGCCCACATTATCTGTAATATAATATGTTTGTGGCTCAATGTGTGCATCATAAAATTCTTGATTAATTTCTTTTATAAACTCTAAAAATCTTTTTGGTTCATTCTTAATGTAAAAAAAGTTCTTTTCTAATGTTTTTGGGCTATCATGGCTTCTGATCAAAATCTCTAAGTATCCGCTTACAAATCGTTCAATTGGTTCTCTAATAATACAAATAACGGTGTTATTTTCAAGCACTGCAGGGTTAGATATAAAATTATCTGTTTTATATTTCCATGGACAGTTGTTTCTAAAAGTCGTACTACTGTTTTTGGGGATTGGAATAAAACAAATATTCTTCTCCTCTACAATGTAACACATTCCTTTATCGTGGTTATACGCCATTAATCACCTTTTTGAATTCTATGGCTATCTTCATCAAAATGCTGTGTTGAAAACTCAAATAATTCTGTGTCTTGTAGGGCGATCATCTGATGTCTCAAACCTCTGTACACATGAAAGTTATCGCCTGCCTCAAGGATAACTTCTTGTGCGAGTTCTATATCATCAAACTCAGAATACTTTACTAATATTTTTCCTGACTGAACATAAAACACTTCATCTTTTAAAACATGAAAATGCCATGAACATCTTTTTCCTTTTACAAAATATAATAGTTTGCCACAATACTCATCATTATTAACAATCCATTTTTCAAATCCCCATCCTTTAGGGACAAAATTCATTTCTAAAGAAGTCTTCATCTCTAATTCCTTTATCATCAACATAAATATCACCCGCAGGTTTTCCTAAAAACAAAGCATGGTATTTGACACCCCACTGATTTAGCTGTTCTGCGGTCATCGCATAAAATTGCTCAATTGCTTTTTGAGGGTTGTTGTTATTTCGTCCCATACCTCTCGCTGTTTGCATTATTATAGTGTGACCTTGATCATATAAGCAGTTTACAGCTTCTATTCTTTCCTCAATTGGTTTCGATTCTTCATAATCAAAATCAACAGCCTTAGTGCACAACGTGCCATCAATATCAAATACGTATGTCATTTTGCTCCAATATTTTTGTGGTTGAGTAATTTTCAATTCTGTCAAAAAACATTAGTTTTTTAGCATACTGTTGACCAACAACAGGTTTTCCTTTCCAATCTGAGCCAATAACCATTATATCTGGACTATAATTTTTAATTAGTAATTCTAATTCTTCTGGTGTATTAAATATAACGACTTCGTCTACGTGTCTAATACATTCAAGTGCAAACTTTCTATCTTTTTCATGATTAAATGGTCGAGTTGGGCCCTTATCTAGTTTTACTTTTTTGTCAGTATCTATGCCAACTATTAATTTGTCACCCAGTGACTTAGCGTATTGTAGCATTTCAAAATGTCCTCGGTGTAAAACATCAAAACAGCCATTAGTCCAAACAGTCTTCATACAGTAGCAACTCCCATTTTTTGCACAACTATTGTTGAGCAATCGTTTGCAAACTTTATGGATTCATCAATATTGTTTGTTATGCAGTATTTGTAACATAAAGATGCTATAAATGTGTCACCAGCGCCTGAAGTATCTTTTACTTCAACTAAATTAACTTTATATTTTTTTCCATTATATTCGCAACCATGTGGGCCGCGAGTAACAATTAAGTTTTTTCTTGTGGTTTTAGTAATCGTATCAAGTGTTTTTTCATACTCATGATTATTAATTTTTATAAACGAAAAATTATCTGACCAAGGGCCTAATCTTTTTTTTGTATCTAGGAAACTTAACTCACAGTTATTAGAAATAAATTGTAAGTCTTGCGTAGATAAAAATCCTTTGTTATAATCCGACACAATTACGGCGTCAAAACTAGAAAAGTTTATTGTTTCCAAACTAACTGTGCCATACTCTGTATCATTTTCATCAAGCCTCATAAACATGTGGTTTGTTCTTCGATCAACAAATCTTGTTTTTGTAATGTCTTCCCAATTATTATTGGTTACAATTTCAACATCAGCACCAAGAGAAATTAGATTGTGATAAACATTCATAGCCATGCCACCATTGCTAGAAAGCATACAAGAATTAAACACCGGTACAGGCGCCTCTGGGCACAATCTATTACACGTACCATAATGAAAAATATCGTTGCAACTTTCGCCTATTACCAAAATTTTCATCTACTTAAATATCTCTTTCCGCTAGCTATATTATCTCTCCAATAATTTAGTAAGTCAAGCATNGTTTTTTCAAAACTAATTTCNGGTTCCCANCCNGTNTGTTGTTTAAATTTTGAAGTNTCNGGAACTTGNAANTCTGCATCAATNGGTCTNANNCNNTCAGGGTCAATTTGAACTTCAATNTCNTCTCTTGTTGANANCGATANCAAGTGNACTANCATTTCTCTAACAGAACAACTNAACGANCCACCTATATTGTAGTACTCNCCNGCAANTGGATNTTGTGTCACAAGCATGTANTANGCNCGNACAGCNTCNCTNACGTCAGACCATGTTCTAAGAGAATCAAGGTTNCCTACTTTAATAATTGGTTCTTGAAGGCCNGCNTCAATCATTGCAATTTGTTTTGCAAAAGTAGACTCAGCGAATACATCGCCGCGTCGGGGACCAGTGTGCGTAAACATGCGTGTTGTCATGACTGTCATGCCGTATGCTTCGGCGTAAAAACGTCCCACTAAGTCAGTGCCCACTTTAGAAATTGCGTAGGGAGAAGCGGGATGAAACGTGACATCCTCATGAATTGGTAAAAACTCTTTTGGTACTCGACCAAAAACCTCTGAAGAGGCACAAACATGAACAATAGGATCTTGTTCCAACTTCTTAATCGCATCTAAAACCTTGGCGGTGCCTAAAATATTTGTCTCTAATGTTTCTAAAGGTGACTCAAAACTGGTTTTAGGATAGCTTTGGGCAGCTAAATGAAACACATAGTCAGGTTTTACTTTGCCAAACACATGCAACATGGAACTAAGGTCGTTTATATCCCCGTATTCAAGAAATATTTGTTCATTTTTATTGATTTTGTCCATTAAATGTTCGATATTGTCTGTTTTATCGTTCCATCTTAACAAGCCATATACATCCCAATCTGTGTTTTCTAACAAAAAGTCGGCTAAATGAGAGCCAACCATTCCAGTGATACCGGTAATAAGTGCAACTTTATTTGACATAATCACCCCTTTCGTCTCTCATTGACAATATAGGATCATTGATTGGCCACCAAAAATTCCACTTTGGGTCATTCCATTTAATTGTAAACTGCTGACCATCTTCAAAATGAGTATTTTGTTTGTAAAAATAAATAATGTCTTCCATTGCTAACACAGAATTGCCAATGCCGGCCGGAAGTAGAAGCATGTTTCTGTTTTGGTCACTTAGGGTAAAGGCTTGCCACATTTTATAGGTAGGAGAATCAGGGCGATTATCAGCAATTAATGCATAGCCAGTACCTTTTAATACTGTTACTAGTTTGGTTGTTTTCCAGTCACCATGTAATCCTCTAAGGACGCCTTTTCTAGAAATTGAAATATCATCTTGCACAAATGTTTCTGTTGTGATATGTTTAAAGTTTTCAGAATCGTATAATTCCATATACGTCCCGCGATGATCTTCAAACCTTTCAGGTACAATTAATTTTACATCGTGCAATTTAGTATTACAAACTTTCATTTTAGTCCTTAGTGAAGTAATTGTTTCTTTTCTTATAGGAATCTCGATTATCTAAGTACCAATTAAGTGTTTCCTTAATACCATCATCTAAAGATGTGGTGCATTTAAAGCCATGCGACTCAGCTCTTGTGGTGTCCATAAGTCTTCTTGCATCACCTTTTGGCTTGGTAGTATCCCATTCAATTCCTACTTCTTTATTATAACAGTTTCTAATTGACTCTGCAACATTTTTTATTGAAACGCCGTCACCAGAGCCTAAATTAACTGGTTCGGTAATGCCATTTTCAACCATATGAATCATACCGTCTGCACAATCACCTGCATAAATAAAGTCTCTAATTGGTGTTCCATCGCCCCAACATACCAAAGGTGATTCCCCAGATACAATTCTATTGATTAGTGATGGGATAACCATTGCGTTTTCTGGATCAAAGTTATCCCATTTACCGTAGACATTGGCGGGCCTTACAATAGAGATGTTATCCTTGCCATACTGAATTTTATACGCATCAGCCTGAAGTTCTCCAATTCTTTTTGCCCANCCGGGNTGNTTNTCNTTNTCGGANGGAAAAGTNGACCACACGTCGTCTTCTTTGAAAACTTCTGCAGGATGATAAACGCCAACCGAACTGGTATACAAATACCATTTTACTCCGCATCTCATGGCAGCTTCCATCATAGCAGTGTTAAACATAAGCATAGGAACCATAAAGCTTGCAGGCTTTTCACGTGACATCTTAGGAGAACCTTTAATACCAATTAAGCTAAATACATAATCTTGNCCTGTGCACGCTTCGATACAATTTTCTAACACTGTCAAATCAAGCTTCATAAACCTAACTGACTCNGGNAATCCATCACCNCTATCAAGNGAAACAACTGTTACTTCNCAGCCTCTATCAAGNAGCTTATCTACTAGATATCTNCCAATCATACCNGTNCCNCCAGTTACCAAAACTTTTGAACCATCAATTTTATTAACCATTATTAAACTCCAATTAAATACTTATTCCTTGGCCACCGTCACATGGTATAACAGCGCCATTAATTAAACTCGATTTATCACTACAAAGAAAACAAACAACGTTGGCTACCTCACTTGCAGTACCCATTATTCCTCTTGGAATATTGTCAGCTACATAATTTTCAAATTCTATAGGTCGTTCATGTTTTAACTTAGACCACCCAGTGTTTTCAATGTATATAGGGCCCGGTGCAACACTATTAAAAGTAATATTACTAGATGAATAAAGATGCTTTTGTGATAAGTTTTTCATAATAACGTTTTGCGAAGACTTAGCAGCGTTNAACCATGGCCGGCCACCAACATCTTTACCGTATATTGAGGAAATACAAATTACTCTACCCCAATTATTNTTAATCATAAANGGTAAAAANTGTTTTGTGTANCNNACAGCAGCTATAATNTTTTTATCAAANACTTCTTCCCANACAGANACATCTGTNTCNTGCATNAANTCNTTGCCCCATCTGCCACCNCCGCCAACNTTATTNATTAANATATCNACNCCNCCCCATTTNNTGTCTATNTCTTTAGTNATTTTATCAAAGTCNNNTTTACANGTTGCATCACCNACATANTACAAATTATTGTTTGAGTATTTGTCTAANTGNNNCTTAGTGTCNTTNACTTTNTTTTCATCTCGACTNAAAACTGCNACATCACANCCAGATTTGTTTAGACGTTCAGCAATCGCTTTACCAATACCATGTGTGCCACCTGTAACAAGTGCTTTTTTACTGGCTAAGCTTATGTTCATTACACTGGTTTCCAAGCATACAAATGGTATCCTTCCATAAATAATGAGCCAAAATTAAGTCTCTTATCTTTTACAATTTGCACTTTACCTGAGTGCTCAAGTTCTCTTAGGTATGGGAGCAGACCTTCAGTGTATCCTCTTTTTTGATGAAATCTAATTTGTAGATGATCAAATAAAGACTCAGGGTTATAGTTTTCAACAGTTGGCTCTATATGAAAACAAATAGTTGGCTTAGATGCGACAATTAAATCAATAAAGTTATGAAATTTACTTCTTAATTGTTCAATAGCACCAAATGTAAACACAGCGCTGTTTTCGTCTAAAACTAGTGATGTATCCGGCTCAATCATATTAAATCTAAACCCACTTAAATTAACATCGTAATGGGCGCCCAGTGCATTACATAAGTCTACTGAGCTTTGTACAAAATCAGAACCATAGAAATTTAGATTTTTATGGCTGTTATTTAAATCAATAAGAGACATTAAATTAAAGGAACTACCGCAACCAAATTCATAAACACTATCCACATCA
>FUFK010065577.1_pt1 | contig 23232 bp, 24 predicted proteins | sample 1021851 | NCBI WGS metagenome assembly FUFK01 (sample SAMEA51879418, study PRJEB19060) | metagenome | reverse complement strand
TTGCCTAATAAAGTTAAATAGTGTGGAAATTAAACTTGAAGACAAATATAAATTAAGTAAAGGCACTAGATTTTTAACTGGTGCCCAAGCNCTTGTTNGNGTTCCAATTGTTCAAGCAAGAAGAGANAAACAAAAAAANTTAAANACTGCATGNTATATNTCTGGTTATAGAGGNTCNCCNNTAGGTGGTTATGANCAGCAGATTTTAAAAAANAAAAAATATTTGAATGAAAANAATATTTTTTTTCAACCNGGAATAAATGANGAACTNGCTGCAACNTCNTTNTGGGGNACACANCAAGTNAATCTTAGAAAANAAGATAAATNNGANGGNGTTTTTGGNATNTGGTATGGNAAAGGNCCAGGNGTAGATAGAGCGGGAGATGCTTTAAAACATGTAAACTTAGCTGGTACNTCNAANTTTGGTGGTGTNATNGCTNTAATGGGNGATGATCANATNTGNGANTCTTCNACAACNTCNCANCAAAGTGAATTTGCNATGATNGATGCNATGATNCCTTTTTTTAATCCAAGTGGTGTTCAAGAAATATTAGATTATGGAATAATAGGAATTGAATTATCAAGAAAAAGTGGGTGTTGGGTGGGGATAAAGTGTGTTCATGATAACGTAAGCTCAGGAGCAACAGTTGACTTAGATGAAAATAGGTTAAATCTTTTAGATAGTTCAAATGAAAAATATCCACCTGATGGTTTAAATATAAGACTTAAAGACACTGCTCAAGAAAAAGAATATCGCTTGCATCATCATAAAATAAAATATGTAAAAGAATTTTGTAAATTAAATAGTTTAAATAAATTAATTTTTGACACTGAAAATCCAAAAGTTGGAATAATTAGCACTGGAAAATCTTTTTTAGATACAAAATTAGGGCTAGAAAAAATAGGAATATATGAGGATGTTGCTAATCAAGTAGGAATTAAATTTCTTAAAATTGCTATGCCATGGCCATTAGAGGAAACAATAATTGAAAAATTTTCAGAAAAATTAGAAAAAATTATTGTTGTTGAAGAAAAAAGATCAATCATTGAAACACAAGTCAAAGAAATATTATTTAATAAAAATTTAAATATAAAAGTAGTTGGAAAAAAAGATGAAAATAATAATGATTTATTTGTTTCTTCTGGAGCTTTAGACCCAGGGGAAATAGGTTTAAAAATCTTTGGAATACTTAATTACCTTAACTTACCAGATGAAGTGCATAATCTTTCGAAAAAANTAAAGTCTTTGAAAGAAAAAACTAATTCGAATATCTCTTTAAAAAGAGTTCCTCATTTCTGCTCTGGGTGCCCTCATAATACTTCAACAAGAATACCAGAGGGTAGTAGAGCAATTACAGGTATCAGTTGTGCATACCTTGTCGAACACATGGAAAGAGATAATGAAGGTTTTTCACAAATGGGATCAGAGGGGGCAACTTGGGTTGGTGAGTCTGTATTTAGTAATACAGACCATATTTTTCAAAATATGGGAGATGGGACCTATATTCATTCAGGAATTCTTTCTATAAGACATGCAGTTGCTGCAAAAACTAAAATGACATTTAAGATTTTGTACAATGATGCAGTTGCTTTAACAGGAGGTCAAGCATTAGATGGATTACCAACAGTTGCTCAAATGTCTAAACAACTTGAAGCAGAAGGNGTCGAAGAAATTGCAATAATCACAGATGAAATTGAAAAATATAGTGACAAAGGAGGTTTTGCGAGAAATTCTAAAGTTTATGATAGAAAAAATATTATAGATGTTCAAATTGAATTGAGCAAAATTAATGGAACAACTGTAATAATTTATGATCAAACCTGTGCAGCTGAGAAAAGAAGGAGAAGAAAAAAAGGTATCTTAGAGGAACCCAAGAAAAAAATTTTTATTAATAAAGACTTATGTGAAGGTTGTGGAGATTGTGGAATTCAATCTAATTGNGTTTCTATTNCACCTGTTGANACTGAGTATGGAAGAAAAAGACAAATTGACCAATCTTCTTGTAACAAAGATTACACTTGTGTAGATGGGTTTTGTCCAAGTTTTGTAAGTCTTGAGGGAGATATAAGACTTAAGAAAAATTATGACGATAATTTAATTAATAAAATAAATTCAAAGATAGACGATCCAATATTACCTCAAATAGATAAATCTTTTGGAATAATGATTGCTGGAATTGGTGGTACAGGAGTTGTTACAATTGGAGCTGTGCTTGCAACTGCTGCCCAAATAGATGGAAAAGGATCAGGGGTTTTAGATATGACTGGATTAGCACAAAAAGGTGGAGCTGTTAAAAGTTTCTTGAGAATTTTTGAAAAACCAGAAGATGTTGGAGCAATAAGGTTATCTTATGGTGATACTAACTTACTTCTAGGATTTGATTTACTTGTATCAAATGATTTAGAAATAATAAAAACCTTAGATAAAAAAATTTCAAAATTAATAATAAATACAGATGAAGTTATGCCTGGAGATTTTACAAGGGACAAAAATTTTTACTTACCATTTGATGAAATGAGAGATAATTTAATTAATATAGTAGGTCAAGAAAATATAAACTTTATATCATCAAATAAAATTACATCAAAGATTTTAGGAAATTCAATTTTATCAAATATGTTTAATGTTGGAGTAGCATATCAATCAGGCTTAATACCAATTNCAGCTTCATCAATTGAAAAAGCAATTGAGTTAAATGGTGCAAGTGTAAAAGATAATATTGATGCATTCAGATTTGGAAGACACTATGAAAATTTAAAAGAGGAAGTAGTAGATATAATTAAAGATGAGCCAGAAGTACTAGAGGGTTTTGATGAAAAATATAAGAACAGATTTAAGTTTTTGGAAGATTATCAAAATATAAAATATGCTGAAAAATTTGGAGATCTTGTAAGCTATGCAAGAAAGATAGACAAAAATATAGGAAACGGAAGTCAATTCTCAACTGCAGTCTTAAAAAATTATTTCAAATTAATGGCATACAAAGATGAGTATGAAGTATCGAGATTAATGACTAATAAAAAATTCTTAGACGATGTAAATAAAAACTTTGAGGGTAATTTTAATTATAATTTTTATTTAGCCCCTCCAATTTTTAGTAAAAAAAGTAAAGTTGATGGTAAATTGCTTAAAATTAAATTTGGAGGATGGTTATTTAATGTATTTAAACTGCTTTCTAAATTAAAATTTTTAAGAGGTACAAAGCTTGATCCATTTGGTTATTTAAATGAAAGAAAAAAAGAGAGAGAATTGATAAGAGATTACAAGGAGACAATTACTGACATAGGAATAAAAATAAACAAATCAAACTATGAAACAGCAGTTAAAATAGCATCAGTGCCTGATCAAATCAGAGGTTTTGGACATGTTAAGGAAAAGAATATAAAAGAAGCTATAAACTATAGAACAGATTTACTAAATTCTTTTCATGAAAACACTTAGCCCTTTATATTTAGCCTCTCTTTATTTGGTTCTAGCTTGTTTATTTTGGGCAGGTAACTTTATAGTAGGAAAAGCTGCAAGCATTATTGATATTCCTCCGATATCTTTAAATTTTTATAGATGGTTTTTGGCTTGGTTAGTTTTACTTCCGTTCACTTATAAAGAATTATTAAATAACAAAAAAATTATAATAGATAATATTTTTTTATTTTCATTATTGGGAATTTTAGCTGTGACAGTTTTTAATTCAGCTCTTTTTTATTCACTGAGACATACCCAAGTTATTACTGGAGTACTTATGATTTCAACAGTACCAGTTATGATTATATTATTTTCATCTTTACTTAGAATTGAGAAAACAAATTCATTTCAAATAATAGGAGTATTTCTCTCACTTACAGGTGTTTTGTTTATAATAACAAAAGCAAATTTAAATAATTTATTAAATTTGTCTTTTAACAAAGGAGATATTTTTGCATTAATTGCAATGTTTGCATGGTCTCTTTATTCAGCTCTTTTGAAAAAAAAGGAATTCAATCTATCTCCAATTTCTCTATTACAGATCGTTATAACTTTTGGAGTTATTTTTCTAATTCCTATTTATTTTATTGATTATAGTTTGGGCAGTGTAATCAAATTACAATCCTCTTTTTATTTAGTTTTATTCTATGTTGTTTTTTTCCCTGGTCTAATCTCATTTCTGTTTTGGATAAAAGGTGTAAAACTTATTGGGGCTAATAGATCAGGAGTTTTCCTTCATTTGATGCCAATTCTTGGTGCAATAATGGCTATGATAATTTTCAATGAAAAAATTTTATTTTATCATTTCTTAGGTGCAATTTTTATAATTGCTGGTATTACAATCTCGAACAAAAAAACTCAAAATGCTTAAAGTAGCTATTTTAGACGATTATCAAAACGTTGCTCAAGAATTTATAGATTTGAAAAATCTTTCATCAAAGTTTGATATTGAGATTTTCAGTGAACCTTTTGAAAATGAGGATGACGCCATAGAAAAATTAAAAGAATTTGAAGCTCTCCTTATTATGAGAGAAAGAACATTAATTACTTCAAATCTTATTAAAAGATTGAAAAAACTAAAATACATTTCAACAAGTGGAATGAGAAATAAAGCCATAGATCTTGAAGCAACAAAAAAAGCTAAAATTGTTGTTACTGGAACAGAAATTAATTCAAACCCTACCTGTGAATTAACATGGGCGTTAATTTTAGGGCTAGCTAGAAATATTAAGGTGGAAGTTGATAATATGTACCAAGGCTATTGGCAGACAACAGTGGGAATTGAATTAAAAGGAAAAATTCTGGGCCTTATTGGTTTAGGAAAAGTTGGATCTCAAGTTGCCAAAATTGGAAAAGCATTTGGTATGCAAGTAATGGCATGGAGTGAAAATTTAAGTCTAGATAAGTGTAAAGAACTTGATGTTTTACCATCTAGCAAAGAGGATCTTATTCAAAACTCTGACTTTATTTCAATTCATGTTCAGGGAGGCACAAGATACAAGGATTGTATAAAGCTTGCTGAATTTGATAAAATGAAAAAATCTGCATTTCTAATTAATACCTCAAGAGGTCCAATTGTAAACGAAGACGATTTAATTATAGCTCTTTCAACTAATGTAATTGCTGGAGCTGGTATCGATGTTTATGATAAAGAACCTCTACCCAGTGGTCATAAATTGAGATTTGTGCCTAACGCACTTTTACTTCCACACGTAGGCTATGTCACGGCTGAAAATTATTCTATTTTCTATACGCAAATGATTGANAATTTAGAAGCCTGTGTTGCTGGTAAGCCTATTCGAGAAATAAAGTAAAGTGGAATTACCAGTTGTAAATCACCCTGATTATGAAGCAAAAATTGGTGATGATAATAAATTTCCAATTAAAAAGTTTGGTGAATTAGCAAGTTTTCTTAAAAATGAAAAGGTAGTTAAGAAGTTTTATAAACCTGATCCATGCTCAGTAGATACACTAAAAGAAGTTCACTCGGAGGAGTATATTTTAAAAATTAAAAATAAAACATTAGAGCAAAGATTGGTTAAAAAAATAGGTTTCCCTTTAGTTGACAGTGTGGTCAGAAGATCTTTAGTTGCAACAGGCGGAACTGTATTGGCCTCCAAATTAGCAATAAATTATGGAATAGCTTGTAATACAGCTGGTGGAAGTCATCATGCTATCTATGACGAGGGAGCTGGTTTTTGTGTTTTTAACGATGTGGCTGTTGCTGCAAAATATCTCTTGAATAGAGGATTAGCTAACAAAATCCTTATAGTTGATTTAGATGTTCACCAAGGTAACGGAAATTCAGAAATATTTAAAAATGAAAATAACGTTTTTACATTTAGTATGCACACAAAAGTGAATTATCCACCAATTAAATCAAAAAGTGATCGTGATATTGAACTTGAACAAAACATGGAAGATGATGAGTATTTAGATATTTTAAAAAAAAATTTAATTTTTCTAAACGATTTTAATTTTGATTTCGTATTTTACATCGCAGGTGTTGATATTCACTTAGATGATAGATTAGGTAAGTTGTGCATTACTGACAAAGGAATTAATAAAAGAGACGAGATGGTTATTAGAAACTTTTTTACAAGAAGAGTTCCTATTTGTGGAGTTTTAGGTGGTGGCTACAATAAAGACTTTAAAAAACTTATTGAATTACATGCAAGTTTACATAAAAATTGTGCTAAATATTTAAATGACAAAAAATAATCCAAATTTAACTCATCAACAAAATAAAGTATTATTTGAAGAAGCAACAGAGCCACCAGGTTCAAGCGAACTTAATTTTGAAAAGAGAGAGGGAAGTTATCATTGTGCAAACTGTGGAGTGAAATTGTTTGACTCTAATACAAAGTATGAAAGTGGCTCTGGTTGGCCATCATTTTATGAGTCTCTACCTGATGCATTTGAAACTACAACAGATTATCATATCGGNTATGCCAGAACNGAGTACCATTGCAAGAATTGTGGAGGACATCATGGCCATATATTTGATGATGGTCCACAACCAACAGGAAAAAGATACTGTAATAATGGAGTTTGCTTAGTTTTTAAACCTAAATAATTGATTTCAAATTATGAATATAATTGAAATACAAAACAAGATCATCTCTGAAAAAACCAAGTTAAAAAATAAGTCGAAAAATTATTTAAGTAATTTTAAAAATATTGAGAAATATATCAAAAAAGAAGTTGAGTTAATTAAACGTTTTGAGAATTCGATTATCCCAGAAATAGAATTTAAAAATATTTTAATTGAAAATGAAAGGACTATTAATGAGATGGTTCTGAAACGTGGGTGTGTAATAATTAGAAATGTTTTTGGTGAAAAAAAAATGAAAGATCTTAATAAAAATCTAGATCAATATGTTTTAGAAAACAATTATTTTGAAGATCAAAAAAAAAAAATAGGTATAGATAAATATTTCAGTGATCTCAAATCAGGAAAACCTCAAATTTTTGGATTGTATTGGTCTAAAGCACAATCAGAAATTAGACACTCTAAAGAAATGGAAAAGGTTAAAAAATGGCTAAATAATCTTTGGAATTATAAGTATAAGGATAAAAGTGTTTTTGATCCAAACAGAGAACTTGTATACGCAGATCGAGTAAGAAGAAGAGAACCAGGAGACGATACATTGGGGTTATCACCACATTGTGATGCTGGATCGATTGAAAGATGGACTGATAATGCATATCAAAAAATTTATAATGATATTTTTTCAGATAATTTCGAAAACTATAATCCGTTTGATGCAAAATATAGAGATGAAACAATTGAATTTGAGTCACCTGCGGTAGCGCATGTATTTAGAACATTCCAAGGATGGACGGCCTTAACAGAGCAAGGTCCAAATGATGGAACTTTACAATTAATTCCTATCGCTAAAGGAATGGCATATGTTTTAACAAGAGCTTTACTAGATGATGTGCCTGAAAATGAGCTATGTGGTTCAAAAGCTGGGAAAGCTTTATCAATAAATGAAAAATATCATAGCTTATTGTTAGAAGGTTTAATTTCAATTCCAAAAATGTATCCTGGAGATACTATTTGGTGGCACCCTGACGTTGTGCACGCTGTTGAAGAAAAACATTTGGGTAAAACTTTTTCAAATGTTGTATATGTAGGAGCAACTCCATACTGTAAAAAAAATATTGATTACATAAAAAAACAATCGAAAAAATTTATTGAAGGTAAAAGTCCACCAGATTTTGCTGCTGAGGATTACGAAATTAATTATAAAGGAAGAATTAAAATTAATGATTTAAGTGAATTAGCAAAAAAACAATTAGGTATAATAGATTGGAATTAATTTACTTTAAAGATGCTTCTAAAGTACCATTTTTTTCTAAATCTCTAAGTTCTTGATAACCACCAATATGCTCATCGTTAAAAAAGATTTGAGGAATTGTACGTTTTCCATTTGCTTTTTTAATCATTTCATCTCTTAAATCTGGACCAGTTGATACATCAATCACTTTGTATTCAAGATTATTTCTATTCAACAATCTTTTTGCAGCATCACAAAAGGCGCACATTGGGCCTGAATACATAGTTATATTTTTCATACTCTAGATATAATTATATTTTTTAAATTTACCAGTTAAGAATTTCATTTTTCTTAATTTTTACTCTTATTTGTTTTCTTGAATATTCAAATTTTTTTCTATGTTTAATACTTTGTGAATTTACTCTTTTTCTCCATAACCTAAAAGACGAGGGTTTAATATTTCTTCTCATTATCTTAATAACGTCAGCTTCAGTTTTGCCTGTTTTTTTTTCTATTTCCTCAAATGTTATTCTATCAGCCCATGCTGCCCAGATAACCCAGTCTGGACTTCCTGGTTTTGGCTCAGGGTTTTTGACTTTGGTTGTAGGCCTGTGACTTTTTTTCATAGATTTTTCAGTAAAACCCTAAATAAATTTTAATGCAAATTTTAATGCTTGTGATAATATCATCTTTAGATAGTCCTATCTAGCCATCTTTAGCTCCCGGTTTTTTAGGACTATCCTAAGATGCTTCCTCTAAATTATTTCCTTTTTCTCCAAATAATTCTTTTCATGTTTATTACACCTGGAACACCTAGGATAGTAATAATTTCATATTCAATGAATTATGGAGTTAAGAAATGCGTATGGACAGCATTAGGAGATGTAACTGCAAATATTATTCAAGCAACTCTTGTTATATTTGTTATTGGCTCATTTATCTCAGATAATCCAAAATTGCTTAATACAATTAAGTGGGTTGGGATAATTTATATTTTGTATCTTGCTTATGATATTTATAAATCCAGACCAAAAAGTATAAACTCTGATGAAAAATCAGAAAAAACTTTTTTATCTTTTTATAAAGATGGCTTTTTAGTTGCAGGAACAAGTCCTAAGGCTTGGATGTTTTTTCCGTTTATTTTTCCACAATTTATTGATTTTAGCTCTAATTATGTTGTTCAATTTATTATTCTAATAACAACATATGTAATTTTAGATTTTTTATCTTTAATTGGTTACGCAATTCTAGCAAATAAAATGATTACATGGGTTAAAACTAACGCAAAAGTTATAAACACAATTTCTGCGTGCGTTTTAATAGTAATAGCTGGCATAATTGCATTTATGCAACAATATTAGGCGTTAATGCGATACTACTGTTACTTGAAAAAAAATTAATTTCTTAGTTAAATAGGGTTTAAATTAATTAATTAATAATAAAAGAGGAGATAAATGAAAATTAAAAACATTATAATTACATTTGTTTCTGCAATAGCAATTTTATTCTCAACTTCAGTTGTTTCTTTAGCAAAAGTTGTTGGAGATAAAATTATTTTAGGTGCTGCAATTTCTTTAACTGGAAAATATTCATCTAATGGAGTTCATACTCAAAACGGNTANAANATGGCNGTTGACAGAATTAACGACATGGGTGGTATCAAAGTTGGAGGGAAAACTTATAAGTTTGATATTATCTATTACGACGATGAATCAAATCCAAAAAGAGCAGCGCAACTTGCAGAAAGATTAATTTCACAAGATGGTGTTGAGTTTATGCTTGGACCTTACAGTTCAGGTCTAACTAAAGCGATTGCACCTGTAACAGAAAAATATGGTGTTCCAATGGTTGAAGCTAATGGTGCATCAAGATCTTTGTTTACAAAAGGTTATAAATATTTATTCGCAGTGCTTGCGCCAGCGAACTTATATTTAGATGTTGCAATCAGAACAGCAGTTGAGCTTAATGGCGGAAAAGGTGTTAGAATTGCACAAGCTTTTGAGCAAGATGCATTCTCACAAGATGTAAGATTNGGTATTNTAGATGCCGCTAAAGAAACAGGATCTAAAATTATAATCGATGATAAACTTCCAAAAGAGCTTAACGATATGGCAGCAACTTTAGCAAAAGTTAAAGCTACTAAACCAGATGTTCTTGTTGTTTCAGGTCATACAAAAGGAGCGTTAACAGCTATTAGACAAATTGCTGAGATGAAAGTTGATGTTCCAATGTTAGCAATGACACACTGTGATGCTGCAAAATTATCTAAACAACATGGTGCGAACTCTCAGTACGCTTTGTGTGCATCTCAATGGCATAAAACATTAACTTATAAAGATGATTTCTTTAAAGATGGTATGACATATGCTGCAGACTTTGAAGCATTGTTCGGATATGATCCACCATACCAATCTGCNGAGTCATCAGCAGCTTTATTGGTNTTCAAAGANGCTTTTGAAAGAGCAAATTCGTTCGATCAAAAGAAAGTAAGAGATGCTCTTGCTGCTACTAACATGCAAACTTTTTATGGAAANATNAAATTTGCTGAAGGTGGTCAAAANGTTGANAAGCCAATGGTATTATTNCAAGTTATGTGNGANGATGCAGGAAAATGTGAAAATAAAGTTGTAGCTCCATTAAAATGGGCTTCAGCNGAATTAATTCACCCAATTCCTAAGTGGTCNGAAAGATAANATAAAAATAATNAAAGCCCCCTAGTANTAGGGGGCTTTTTTTTATAANCATTTAAAAANAATTATGGATTTNTTAATATTTCAAGTTCCAATGTTAACTGTNCAAGCNNTCCTTGANGGANTNNTNCTTGGAATATTATTNGCACTNATTGCATATGGAATGGCTCTTCAATGGGGNGTTATGAATATTATTAATATTGCCCAAGGTGATCTTGTNATATTAGGNGGATANATTGCNTACTTTATGTATCTNTATGGAATTCANCCNGCATGGGGAGTAATAGTCTCNCCAATNATAATGTATTTNGTNGGGGTTATTATTTANAAGTTAGTTATNAATAAAGTNGTTGATAGAGATTTGTTTATCTCAATTCTTGCAACNTTTGGNATAAGCATTTTATTTATGCAGTTAATGAATTTTGCATTTGGTGCAGATGTTGTTCTTGCAAATTCAGGTTATGGAACAACTATGTTATTTGATAATTCTGTAACATTACCAAACTCTAAGATTTTTTCAGCATTCATTAGCATAGTATTTGCCATTGGATTAGTGATTTACATGAAAAAATCTAAGCTAGGTAGAGCTATTAGAGCAACTGCTCAAAATGCAAGAGCTGCAAAGATATTAGGTGTAGATACAGAAAAAGTTTATGCAGCAACTTTTGGAATTAACGCAGCATTATGTGGAGTTGCTGGAGCACTAATATCGATTACATTTACAATTCATCCATATATGGGCTTACCTTACACAATTAGATCTTTCATGATTGTAATTGTTGCAGGACTAGGAAATTTACCTGGAGTAGCTATGTCAGGAATGGGCCTAGGTGTTTTCGAGGAATTTGCAGATTATATCTTAGGAACAGAATTTAGAATTGGCTCTGTATTTTTATTATTAGTTTTAATTCTAGTTTACAGAAGATTTAAACTTTCTAAAAAAAGAGAATACTTAAAGTAATGAATAAAAATATAATTTTATACGCTGCTATTTTAATATTTGGTATTGCTGCTCCTTTTGTATTTCCAGCATTTAAAGTTCAATTGTCTATTCTTTGTATCTTAATCATCTTAGCAATTACGTGGAATGTCCAAGGTGGAGAAATGGGCTATAACACTTTTGGTAATATTCTCTTTTATGGACTTGGAATGTATCTCTGTGCATCGGTTCAAGTTGGAATGTTCTTTCCATTAGCTGAATGGACAGAAGGTGGTGGAGAAAAAACATTTGTCCATACCCCTGCTCAATTCTTTCAAGGATTTGCTGTAGGTCTAGCTGTCGCTGCAATTGTTCCAGCAATAGTTGCTGGATTAATTGGTTACTCAATATTAGGATTAAGAGGACATTACTTTGCAATTTGCACATTAGGTTTAGGTGTTGCTGCTGGAGAGATTTCAGGTGGAATAGAAATAATNGGAGCNGGCCAAGGNTTTACNACNCCNCCTTTTCCTAAAGTTGGAAGTTTAGAGGCNAGNGGAGAATTTTTTTATTTTTGTAGCTTNGCNGTNTTANTNTTCACNTTTCTTGCNGTTAANGCAATTTANTCAACNAGNTTTAANTTAGTTCTNAANGCNATAAGNGATAATGAAGANAANGCTGANGCAATGGGTATNCAAACTATGAAATATAAAATTATNGGNTGGATGATATCNGCNTTNTTTTGTGGTCTNGCTGGAGGTATCATGGGTGGNCTTGTTGGATATATNGACTCAACNGATGTTGCTTTTGANGGAAGAGAAATGGGAGTGTTNATGGTNTTGATGGCAATANTAGGTGGTAAAGGAACTTTATGGGGACCTGTTATTGGTGCCACTGTTTTTCATATATTTAAAGAGGGTTTTTGGACATTCTTCCTTGGATGGCAGTATGTAGCTCTTGGAGTATTAATCGTTGTTATAGTTATTTATTTCCCAGAAGGCATTATGGGTTGGTTAAGAGAAAAGTATCCTGAGAGATTTGGAGAAGTTGTAGATGAGGCTGATAGAAAGGCACAGGTTCAACTTAAATGAGCATATTAGAAGTAAATAATGTTAGTAAATCTTTTGGTGGGGTTAAAGCTAACGTTGATATTTCTATGGCAGTAGAAAAAGGAAAAATAGTTGGACTGATTGGTCCGAATGGATCTGGAAAAACTACCTTATTTAATTCTATAGTTGGAACTTATCCTATAGATCAAGGTTCAATAAAATTTAATGGTAAAGAAGTTTCAGAATTGCCAGTTCCAATTATTGCAAAACTTGGTCTTTTAAGAACCTTTCAACAAACAAGAATATATGGAAAGCTTAATTGTGTAGACAATATGCTTATAAGTCACAAAGCTAGTGATGAAAGCTTAGTTTCAATTTTTTCAAAGATACCAAAAGATTTAACTGATAAAGCTGAAAATTTATTAAACTTTGTTGGACTATACCAAAAGAGAAAATTAAGAGCAGGTGATTTATCATTTGGTCAACAAAAGTTGTTAGAACTTGCCATGGCATTAATGAATGAACCAGAAATGCTACTTCTTGATGAGCCNACNGCNGGNATNAATCCAACTTTAATAAATGGAATTATTGATAGATTAATAAAAGTAAATCAAGATTTTGGAATTACCTTGTTAGTAATTGAACATAATATGAGAGTGATTATGCAATTAGCAGAAAGTATCTTTTGTTTAGCACATGGAAAAATGCTTGCCAATGGAACACCTGATGAAATAAAAAATGATAAGCGAGTTATAGATGCTTACCTAGGAGCACAATAATGGCTAATCAATATGAAGTATTAGGTAAAGCACCTGTAGCTGAAGATTTAAAAAAATTATCTCCTGAAAACGTACATTTAACTATCAAAGGTTTGTCAGCTGGTTATGGAAAGATGGAGATACTTCACAATTTTGATTTGTTTGTTAGTAAAGCCCAATCTCTATGTTTGATTGGACCTAATGGAGCAGGAAAATCTACAATACTGCATTCAATATATGGATTTACTAATATATTTACTGGAAAGATAGAAATTGATGGAAAAGAAATTACTAATCTTACTCCCGCAGAGAAACTTAAATCTGAGGGAATAGCTTATATTCTTCAGGATAATTCAGTTTTCCCAGATATGACTGTTGAGGAAAACCTACTAATGGGAGGATATATAAAAGATAAAACAGAGGAGTCTTTTGAAGAAGCTGAACGAGTTCTGCAAAAGTATGAAAGATTGAGAAATAGAAGAAATCAACCAGCAAAAGTATTATCAGGTGGAGAAAGAAGACTTCTTGAGATTTCTAGAGCTTTAGTAATGAAACCTTCTATTTTACTAGTTGATGAACCATCAATTGGACTAGAGCCGAGATACATTCAAATGGTATTTGAAATTTTAGATGATCTTCAGAAAAATGAAAAAAAAACAATAATATTAGTTGAGCAAAATGCAAAAAAAGGTTTAGAGTTTGCAGATATTGGTTATGTTTTAGTCTCAGGTGAGACAGCAATAGCTGGTAAAGGTGATGATCTTTTAAACAATCCAGATGTAGGCCGTCTTTTCTTGGGCGGTTAATGATCAACATTGAATATTTTATAAAAGGAGCACTTTGCTCTAGAAAATTTGATAGCCCAGCAATTGCATTGGGAGCAAGTTTTATAGCGATAGGNGCNTTNTTAAAAAATTTAGGTTTNACNATNCAAGANAGTATTTTCTCAACNTTTCTTACTTATGCNCTNCCAGGATCTTTAGTNATGGCNGANTCNATGCTGATAGGNGCNTCACTTNTAAATATNTTNCTAGCAGTNTGGTTGGTNAANTCAAGNCTTTATCCNATGACAGTTTCAATTATGCCTTTNNTNAAACATGAAAGCCAACCTCGTTGGAANTATTATTTNTCTTGTCACTTCGTTGCTGTTTCTTCNTGGTTAATNTTAAAAAGTAATTANGAAGAAATTGAAAAAAAATACNGAATTGATTTTTGGATNGGNATNGGNACNGCAACTTGGTTGNTTGCCATTTTTTCAACAGTATTAGGATATTATGCAGCCGATTTTTTAANTCAAAATATGATTATTGGATTAGCNATTGTTAATCCAATATACTTTATGTGTGCAATGATAGGTGTTATGAAAACNATTCAACTTTCTTCAGCAATTATTTTAGGTGCAATATTAGGACCAATTTTTTATTTTATTTCTCCTGAGTGGAGTGTTTTGATTGGTGGTGTAGCNGCTGGTTCTTTAGCTTACGTAATAGGAGAAAAATATGGCAATTAATATTATTTTAATAATTTTAGTAACTTCTTTTGCAACTTATATTTCAAGATTTCTTGGNGCTCTCACTTCNGAGAAGATAGGNGAAACCTCCAAAATTTATAAATGGTTTAACTGTGTTGCGTATTCAACCCTAGCAGCTTTAATTTCAAGGATATTAATATTTCCCTCAGGAGATCTGTCTGATGCACACTATAGTTTAAGAATAATAGTAATTTTGTTATCAATATTAATTTTTTATGTCACTAAGAGGAATTTAGTTTATCCAACCGTATTATCTGCTATAATTTTAGCTGGATTGAACAGTATTGCGGTATGAAAAAACTAATTTTTTTAATATTTTTCTTAATTTTTAGCACAAACGCAAATGCAGGATGTGACGATCCTATAACTGACGGTGTCGATTATACGCAGTGCAAATTTTCAGATGGTCAAGATTTACAAGGTAGTTATCTTCCAAATTCAAACCTTTCATTTGCGAGCTTTATTCAAGTAAATCTTGATAAAAGTATAATGATGAACTCAAACNTGGCTTTTGGAACATTTTCAGAATCNTCATTTATTAGGGCAAATTTATATGAGTCAACATTNACNGGTGCAAANTTTGAACTNTCTAATTTTTCAAGTGCAAATNTAACTAGAGCTGATTTTATGGGAGCTACACTTATTGATGTNAATTTTCAAAACTCNAACCTAATGGAAGCAAATTTNACTTCATCTAATATACTAAACGCAAATTTTGANGGTGCNAACNTAATTGGNGCCACATGGACCAATGGTGAAATATGTGGTCCAGACTCTATAGGNGTATGTAATAAGTGAANAAATGAAAGATCTTTTAAAANTAAGTGGATTTGAAATATCTTATCANGAAAAGTCNAATAGAGTTNTAAATATCAAGATTGAAGATGAAATTATTGATAGATTGGNATTTCCATTTAAAAAGTTCAATATTACAGCTCTNGAGTACAAACCATTNACAAGATTTACTATTGCTAAAAGTTTAGATGAAACAGCCTCTAATAANTTGAGTAATTTTCTNNANGAAATTATNAAGGACAGAGATACAGGNTGTTTTATAATTGGTCCAAAAAATNTCTCTCCAAAAATTGATCAACCATTTTTAATAAAACTTTCAACTGCAATCACCCATTTAATTGGTAATCCAAATCANGANTCAATGGCTGGAAAATATTATGCNAGATTTCATGTTAANCANGAAGATAANAGTGACTCNTATCTTAGAAAAGCNTACATAAATATGGATTTGCANACNGACGGAACTTATGTNCGAGAAACTACAGATTGGATTTTAATGTCAAAACTTGAGGAGGANCATGTTNTCGGNGGTGAAACTGCTTTGCTNCATTTAGATGATTGGGAACACTTGCCAGAACTTTCAGAAGATAAAATTGGNTTANAAAACTTTACTTGGGGNTCNCCTAAAAGTAAAAATATAGATTANAAAGTTGAACACCCAGTATTTTCAAAAGATGAAGATGGCAAACCTATTATTTCATATATNGANCAATTTCCNGAACCAAAAAATATGGAGCAAGGTCTCTTTTTACAGAAATTATCTGATGCACTNGAAGGTAGTAAAAATAAAATTGTAACCTCTTTACCAGTTGGAAGTGCTGTTGTTGCAAATAATTATTTTTGGCTTCATGGAAGAAAGCCATTTGTTGAAAACAAAAATTTATCAAGAGAATTACTAAGAATTAGAGGTTCCTTTTTTAATAATTAAGTATAGTAATTAAACTATGAAACTAGGTTTTATAGGAACAGGCAAAATTACTTATTCCGTTGTCACAGGAATTTGTTCGTCAAAAATTAAGTTTTCAACAATATTAGTTTCACCAAGGAACCTATCTACTGCAAGAAAATTGGCTAAAAATAATAGAAAAGTCAAAATAGCTAAATCTAATGATGAAATTGTAAAGTCATGTAACTGGATATTTTTAGCTGTAACCCCAACAGTTGGAGAAAATCTTATTAAACAACTCAAATTTAAATCTAATCAAACTATTATTAGTTTTATTTCAACTACTACACTACCAAAGTTAAAAAAATTAATTAAAGTTAAGGCAACTATAGTAAGAGCGATACCATTACCACCAATTTCTCTTAAAAAAGGACCTGTTCCAATTTACCCCCCAAATAAAAAAGTGAAAAACTTTTTTAATAAATTAGGTACAACAGTTGAAATTAAAAATGAAAAATTATCTAAAAATTTTTGGTCTACATCTGGGATGATGGCTCCATTTTATGAATTTTTAAATACCATGTCTAATTGGTTGGTAAAAAAAGGTGTAGAGAAAAGACCATGCACAAAAATATATAACATCTTTATTTGTTGCACTGTCAGAGGATGCAGTTGTAAATTCAAAAAAAGATTTAAAATATTTGGTAAAAGAATCTCAAACTCCTAAAGGGTTAAATGAACAAGGAGTAAATGAGCTCAGAAAATTAGGTTTTTACAAATCAACTGAAAAAACTTTAAATAGTATTCTTAAAAGACTTAATAAAGTATAATTTGACACCATAGCAAATGTCTTATATTCTTCAAATTGATAATTTATCAAAATATTTCGGTGGTTTGGCTGCAGTTTCAAAATGTTCTTTAAAAATAAAAGAAGGATCAATCACTGGGATTATTGGACCTAATGGATCAGGTAAGACAACACTATTTAATTTAATCGCAGGTAATTTAAAATCATCTGAAGGAAAAGTTTTATTTAAAAATGAAAATATAACAGATGTACCTTCTCATGAATTATTTTCTAAAGGTTTATTAAGAACATTCCAAATAGCCCATGAATTTTCAAACATGACTGTTCTCGAAAATTTAATGATGGTACCAGGTAATCAATCAGGAGAAATTCTTTTAAATGCACTTTTAAAACCAAAATTAATTAAAATAGAAGAAGATCAAATTAGAGAAAAAGCTTATGAAGTTGCTGAATTTTTAAACTTAAAACATTTAGCCAACGAAAGAGCAGGAAACTTATCTGGTGGTCAAAAAAAATTACTTGAACTTGGAAGAACAATGATGGTGGATGCAAAACTAGTTTTACTAGACGAGGTTGGAGCAGGCGTTAATAGAACTTTATTAAAGGATTTAGGAACAGCTATACTTAGGTTAAATAAAGAGAAAAATTACACCTTTTGTATGATTGAACACGATATGGATTTTATTAGTAGAATGTGTGACCCAGTCATTGTTATGTCAGAAGGATCTGTTTTATTTGAAGGAACTTCGGATGAAGTTAAAAAAAATGACAAAGTCATTGATAGTTATTTGGGAAGGAAAAGCTAGAGATATGGCCTTTTTTGAGGGAAATAATATGACAGGCGGTTACGGAGATGGCCCTGATATCATTAATTCCTGCAGTATAAATGTAAATAAAGGTGAAATCGTTGCAATATTAGGTCCTAACGGAGCTGGCAAGTCTACAGCTATGAAAGCAATGCTTGGATTGTTACAACTAAAGTCTGGTAATATTTCAATTGATGGTGAAGATATCTCAAGTTTATCTCCTCAGGAAAGAGTAAAAAAAGGAATTTCATTTGTACCCCAAACTAGAAATGTTTTTGCAGAACTTACTGTTAAAGAAAATTTAGAAATAGGCGCGTTTTTGAGAACAGACGATATTTATAAAGTGATTGATGAGATTTATGATCTTTTTCCAATACTAAAAGAAAAAAAAGATCAAATTGTTGGACAATTATCTGGTGGGCAAAGACAACAGGTAGCTTTAGGAAGAGCCTTAATGATAAAACCTTCAGTTNTAATGTTAGANGANCCAACAGCTGGNGTNTCNCCAATAGTAATGGATGAATTNTTTGAACATATTNTNAGAGTTAAAGAAACTAAAGTAGGAATTATAATGGTTGANCAAAATGCAAAACAAGCNCTTAGTATTTCTGATAGAGGTTACGTATTAGTGACTGGTGAAAATAAATTTGAAGGTTCTGGAAATGAATTATTAAATGATCCAGAAGTACGAAGGTCTTTTTTAGGAGCATAATATGGATTTATTAAATGCAGTAATTGTATTACTTAATTATACGATTATCCCAGCTTTAACATATGGTTCTCAATTAGCTCTTGGTGCAATATTTGTAACTTTGATTTACGGGATTTTACGATTTGCAAACTTTGCAACAGGAGACATGATGTCTTTTGGTACAATGTTTGCAGTACTTCTAACGTATTATTTTCAATCTATTGGAATTAATTTTGGGTTTTTACCTACTGCATTACTTACAATTCCATTCGCAATTATAATGATGATACTTTACATGTTATTGATTGATAAGACAGTTTTTAATTATTATAGAATAAAAAAAAGTCCTCCAGTTCAATTGGCAATGGTAAGTGTCGGAGTTATGTTTGTTACCCAAGCAATTATAAGAATAATTATAGGCCCAACTGATAGAAGATTTATAGATGGTGAAAAATTTATAATGAAAGCATCAGAATTTAAAGAAATGACAGGACTTGCTGAAGGTCTAACAATTAAATCAACCCAAATGATAACAATTGTTGTAACAATAGTAGTTGTTGCAATCATGTTTTGGTTTTTAAATAAAACTAAAACAGGTACAAGTATGAGAGCGTATTCTGACAATGAGGATTTAGCTCTACTTTCAGGAATAGATCCAAAAAAAGTTGTACTTATAACTTGGATTATTGCAGGTATATTGGCTACAATTGGTGGTATTTTATATGGTTTAGACAAGAGCTATAGACCTTTTGTATATTTTAACAATATGCTCCCAATATTTGCAGCAGCTATAGTTGGTGGAATTGGAAATCCATACGGAGCATTTTTCGGTGGCTATGTTATTGCATTTGCAGAAATTTTTGTAACTTATGCTTATAAACGAGTCTTAGTTTATTTATTGCCAGAACCTCTTGAACCAAATTCATTGATGCAACTGCTATCTACAGATTATAAGTTTGCAATTTCATTTTCAATTTTAGTCATTGTATTAATATTTAGACCATCTGGAATATTTGAGGGTAAAAGGATATGAGAAATTATTATAACATAATAGTTGCATACTCAATAATGATGTTACTTATTATTTTGGTTGGAATATTTCAATCTTGGTCAATTGCTCTTACAATTTTTAATTATTGTATGATCTCAGCTGTAATGACAATGGGTGCAAATATACAGTGGGGTTATGCTGGACTAATCAACTTTGGAATTATGGGTTATACCGCGCTTGGAGGTTTAGCAGTTGTTTTGGTATCTGTTGCTCCAGTCCCAGAGGCTTGGAGTGCAGGAGGTATTAATATGTTAGCATGCTTAGGTTTAATAATCTTAATGATTTTATCAATAAGATATATTTTAAAAAATATCCAAAAATCAAATAAAAGAAATTATTATGTAGCTGGTGTTATTATTATTGGATTAATATTAATTAAAATTATTTCAGGACCTGCTATAGAACAAATAGAGGCAGTAGATCCAGCAAAGACAGGTTTTCTTGGTGGGCTTGGAATGCCAGTTTTATTTTCATGGATCGTTGGGGGATTATTTGCAGCTGGTTTAGCATTTATTGTTGGTAAAGTTGCACTAGGATTAAGAGCAGACTATTTAGCGATAGCTACACTTTTAATTGCTGAGATTGTTGTATCAATAATTAAACATGAAGATTGGTTAGCAAGAGGTGTAAAAAATGTAATTGGATTAAAAAGACCAGCACCTTACGAAATAGACTTACAAACTTCAGCTTGGTTTATTAATTTAGTTGAAAAATTTCATTCAAAGAAATTAGAATTGGTAAGTTCATTGTCTGAAAGACAGGATTTGTTAAACCAACTAGTAATAGATGCATCTTCAGTTTATGTTAAACTATGCTTTGCTGGCTTATTTTTAACAGTTGTAATTATCTTGTTAATCGTAACTCAAAAAGCTCTTTATTCTCCATGGGGTAGAATGATGCGTGCAATAAGAGATAATGAAGAAGCAGCNAGTGCTATGGGAAAGAATGTTGTAAAACAACATTTATTCATTTTCATCCTTGGTTCAGCAATTGTAGGTATAGCAGGAGCAATGATGGTAACAAATGATGGTTTATTTACTCCAGGAAGCTATAGACCGATGAGATATACTTTTGTTATTTGGGTAATGGTTATTGTTGGGGGAACTGGTAACAACTTTGGAGCAATTCTTGGTGGATTTGTTGTATGGTTCTTATGGGTAGAAGCAGCACCAATTGCTCTTTTCTTCATCAACTTATTTACAGCTCATTTACCAGAAACGAATGAAATTAAAGTTCACCTGATCAACAGCGCGCCTTATTTTAGGTTTTTATTAGTTGGAATAGGTTTACTTTTCATAATGAGATTTAGACCTCAAGGATTAATTCCTGAAAAGATTATTAAACAGTAATTTTTTAAGTGAGCTTTTTAATTTTAGGTTTTTTAACTGGATTAAGTTTGATCTTAGCAATAGGAGCTCAAAATATTTTTGTTATTGAACAAGGTCTTAAAAAACAATTTGTATTTATAGTTTGTTTAATTTGTGCATTATCTGATTTTCTTTTAATTTTTTTAGGAATATTTCTATTTCAATATTTTGAAAATTTTTTCTCACAATCAATTGAATTAATTCTNAATATTTTATTNCTTTTATTCTTAATCAATTTCATTTGGAAAAAAGTNAAATTANTAAANAAGAAAATTTCAATTNATNANANTCAAAATAAGGAAAATTTAGTTAATATAATTTTTAAAACTTTAGGTTTTACTTACCTTAATCCACATGTTTACTCAGACACAGTATTTTTTTTAGGGAATTTTTCAAAAAGTTTTTTATTAGGTCAGAAATACTTATTCGGNATTGGAGCATCGTTATCATCAATCCTCTTTTTCTTTAGTTTAGGNTATTTTTCTAAATACTTATCAAGTTATGTNGGNAGNGAAAANCTATGGAAAATAATNAATTATTCCATAATATTNTTTATGTCTTTGCTATCGATATATGTTTTCTTGAATATTATAAAATAAAAAACCTCAGCAGCCAGGTTTAGCCGCTGAGGTTTAATTTAACAAATTTTATCTTTGTTTTTTATCTTTGAACTTTCCACCTTTAATTTCTTTTTCAATAAAGGCACCTGATGCTTCTCCNACATCAGTAAATTCAACACTAGATGCNCCNTCGTAGTTAACTGCTTTACCNCTAGCAAGTAAATCTAATGCTTTTTTNAATTCTCCTGGATANATTTTTTCTCCTGGAGCATTTGCAACAGACATTACATTTGCTTGAACAGTAGCTCTATCAGCTTTTCCACCAGCTTGCATTGCAAGTACAATCAAAGCTGCAGCATCATAAGACTCTGAAGTATAAGGTCCAGATGAATCGATTCCTGCTCCACCAGCTACACCTTTAAATATTGTAGCACCTTTACCCATTGATCCTGGCAAAGATCCAAATGATTTGTTAAGATCATTTCCAAATCTGTCAGTTAAAGAGTCACCAATCATTCCATCTGATAAAACAAATACGTCAAACGCACCTGAGTCCAATGAACCATCAATGATACTTCCACCAGCTTGGTCTAAGTAACCTAACACAGCTAAAGCATCACCACCTGCTGCTGCTAATGTAGCAACTTCAGCACCATAATCACCTTTACCTTCTTCGTGAGCTGTAACAACTGTTACATTTATTCCGTGAGCTTTAACAGCTGCAACATATACATCTGCTAAACCTTTACCGTAGTCGTTATTAGTATGTGTTACTGCAATACTTTTTACTTTTCTGTCTTTAGTAATATCTGCTAATACTTGACCACCTCTTGCATCAGATGGAGCAGTTCTAAAGAAGTATCCGTTATCTTTAAGATCAGTTAATCCTGGAGAAGTAGCTGATGGTGAAATCATAACAACACCATTCGGAACAGCAACATTAGTTGCTATTGCTCCAGTAACACCAGAACAATCTGCACCCATAATTGCTACTACACCGCCAGATATTAAACCTTCAGCAGCAGCTGTTGCAGCAGCTGAGTCAACACAAGTTGAGTCTGCTCTTTCAACTGAAATTTTCTTTCCACCAAGTAGCGAACCTGAGTCAGAAGCTTCTTTAAAAGCAAGCTCAGCCGAAGCAGCCATTGCTGGAGTTAAGGACTCAATAGGACCAGTGAATCCTAAGATAATTCCCATTTTAATGCCATGTCCATCTGAATATGCTTTTGATGCAAAGCAAGAAACAAATATAAACATCGCCAATACTAGTTTTTTCATATATTCCCTCTAATTGTTAACAATTTATATAAACAAAATTAAATCTTATTAGTTTTAATTTTCAATGGGAAAATTATCTCATTTTTTGGGCAAAAAACACAGAAGTTATAACAATTATTCCACCTAATATCGTGATGAATGATGGAATCTCACCAAAAATAAAAAAAGTAAGTATTAAACCAAAGACTGGGAATAATGCATAGAAAGGCAAAACCATATCAAGAGGGTAAAATTTATACAAATAAAACATCATTAAATGTCCAAGAAGGGAAATAATTGCTCCAGCATACAAAACTG
>FUFK010058898.1_pt1 | contig 23233 bp, 29 predicted proteins | sample 1021851 | NCBI WGS metagenome assembly FUFK01 (sample SAMEA51879418, study PRJEB19060) | metagenome | reverse complement strand
ACTTCTTGCAAATCATCTCTTTTTTTACCCGTAACTCTTATTTGCTGATTTTGGTATGAGCATTGTATTTTTTTATTATTTTCTCTAATTAATGCAATGATTTTTTTTGATGAATCTTGATCAATTCCTGATTTTAAATTAAAGAACCTTTTTACTTCTGAAGGTGTTGTTTCATCTTTAAATTCCCCCAAAAACTTAACTGATACATTTCTTTTAGCAAACTTTTCTTTCAATACCTGCTCTGCTGCTGCCATTCTTTCAGACGTACTACTCTTTAATATTATTGTGTTTTCACTATACGAAATAAAAGTCCCAGTGTCTCTAAAATCGTACCTATTTGATATTTCTCTATGTGCTTGATCAACNGCGTTTACAACTTCTTGNTGGTTGTATTCAGAGGATATGTCAAATGTTGGCATANTTAAATATTAACTATTTATAAACCTNTTTGCTATATATATACCTAATAACGCCATTGATATNGAAAGNAGTACTGAAGACAGTATATAAATTATTGAATACAAANTTCCATTGTTTTGTAATGNTACNACGTCAAAAGAAAATTGGGAAAATGTTGTATATCCTCCAAGTAAGCCAGTTAAAAGAAATAAGTTAAAATAATCACTTCTTTGTTCTCCAATAGAAACTACGATTCCAAATATAAAAGAACCGAGCACGTTTACAAGAAGAGTTCCCAATTGGCCAATTACATATAGACTAACGATAGAATTTGTACCATACCTTAATACTGAACCAATACCACCCCCAAGAAATACAAAGAATAATTTACTGTACACTTGCTTGCCTTAATGATTCAAAAACTACTATACCAACTGAATTTGCAAGATTAATACTTCGAGAGTTTTCTTTCATAGGTATAGTAATTGTTTTATAACTTGAAATAATTTCATCAGGTAATCCAATTGATTCCGGTCCAAACAATAAGAAATCATATTGATTTAGATTTGTATCCCAATATGAATCTATACCTTTTGAAGATAAACAGCAGATACTTTTGTTTTTGTTTGTTTCAGTAAATTCTTCCCATGAGTTATAAGTTTTAGTATTTGATAAATCATGATAATCCAAACCTGCTCTTCTAATTTTATTTTCTTGAAGATCAAATCCAAATGGTTTAATGAGGTTTAAAGAAATGCCGGAGTTTGCTGCGAGCCTAATTATTGCCCCGACATTTCCGGCTATTTCAGGTTGGTATAAGACTATTTCCACTATCTAATTATATTGTTTTAAACACTCTTGATGTAGGTATTATATTTATGTGAAACAAATAGTAAATTTATTTATACCAAATTTTAAAAGCATGCGTTCAGTTTTTTATGAAGTTGCAAATACCTCTATTTCTAGGGAGCGTTTCATTGACTTTACCAAATTAATTGGAATTCTTTTCTTAATGATAAATTCATTTACATTATTAAGACTACAAAATTCGGGAGGAGAGCTGTTTGTATCAAACCTTTCTGTAAACTCCCAATCTTTGATGGTTGTTACTTGGTTTACTGCAGGTATGTCACTATTTTTCTTTTCTATGGGTTTTAATAATTTAATTGCTTGGTACTCAAATGTAGGCAGGGACGGAAGCCAGTGGAATTATTTAGTTGATAGAATTAATACACTTTTAGGACCGGTGATTGTTTGGATATTTTCAAGCACAATAGTATTAAATATTTTAAGTAGGTCAGAAAATTTTCCTAATTATTTAACAACATCTGAAGATGGAATTATGTCGTCAATTGAATTTATTTTATGGCCTCTGTGGTTAGTTTCAATATATCTTGTAATGGTTCTTTTTGCACCTTTTACAATTTACTTACATAAAAAATATCCATATGCAACTGTACTTTCTTTAATTACTATGACAATTTTGATTGACAATATTAATTTTGCATTAAATCTATCTTATATAAAATTGTTTAACTATTTATTTTTCTGGATAGCAATACATCAAATTGGATATTTTTTTGCAGATGGAAAAATTCAAAAAATAAATATTAATGTTTTCAGATATATAACAGTTTTTACTTACGGTTATTTGTTTTACCAAATGTCAGTTTCTGAATCTTATTTATCCTTAGCAAGTTATAGGCTTACTTCACTTAACAACGAAGATCCTCCAACCACCATATATCTTATTGCATCCATTGGTTTGATTTGTCTATTTTTGTCATTAAAAAATATTATTGAGAAAGTATTGAGCAATCAAAAGATATGGTTACTAATTTCTCACATTCATTCAAACATTTACACNATGTATCTNTGGCATTTATTTGTGTTTTTTAGTATTTATCTATTTGGATTAACNATGTACTACGCACCATTAATACTTTTAATTACNGCTTTTATTTTTGGAAACTATGAACGCAGTTTGTTTAAACTTTCTTCTAATTTAGTAAANCGAGTAAACCCATTACAACCATGGCCATCACCTATTAAAGCAAGATTCTCAATAAATAATTTTGCTTTAGCCTGGTTTTCTGCACTTTTGGTATTACTAGGAGTAATACATTTAACATTAGGTGGTATTGGTCAAGATGGATTTTTCACGATAAGAGAATTTTACTTTCTAAGAAGTAATACTTTTGAAGGTATAGGGAGAATATTTATTGGTTTACTTCTTTTAAATATTACAGTTCGTGGACTTAAATATAAAAAAAGAATTCTTGGAGGATCAATATTATTTGTTATTTCATCTTTGTTTACTCGTTTTTTGATTAATGAAAACCTAACAAGTTTTGAAATATATTTTTCTTCAGGAGCAATCGCACTCTTTATTTTGATTTTGATTCAAAATAGTAACTATAAATCAAAAACAAGGGTCCAATAATTGTGAATCTTCCAAAAGGTGAAACTCGACAGGAGCTATTAAATAGGGCATTTTTATATGTTCTAATCATTGCTTTTTCCGTATTAATTTTCATACGAGTTAAATCATTAATATTTGATTTGTTTGTAGCAGTTGTTTTAGCAGCACTTGCTGAACCAGTTGTTTATAGGCTAACTAAAAAAATAAGCAGACAAAGTGCTGCATTGGTGGCAGTTTCATTAATACTTTTAGTTATTGGTGCAACGTTATTTTCCATAATACCGATAATGGTGCAAGAAATTTATTTCTTGTCTTCACAAATGCCAACTTATTTTGATAATTTTATTAATTATCTTAACGTTGAGGGTTTTGCAGTTTCCAGTCAGTCACTTGATTTAGAAAGCCAGTTTAATTCATTAATCAAAGATTATGGAAGTACTGTTGGGTCAAGTGTTGTTTTTGCTGGACAAGGATTATTAAGAACTCTAGGTCATATTTTTATAATCTTCTTCTTTACTTATTATTTAATTAGTGAGGGTGATGGATGGAGAGTTAAGTTAAAAGAATCATTACCGAGTAACGTATCCTCTTCAATTGATCAAGTATGGAGAATTGGTGTATCTAAAGCAGGTGGTTTCATTGTTGCGAAAGTAATTTTAGGTGTCCTAGCAAGTATTGTTTTATCTGTTTCATTTCTACTAATTGGTTTGCCATCACCCATTGCTTTAGGTGTAGCTGCAGGAATTCTGTCACAATTAATACCAGTTGTTGGAACCTTTTTAGGTGGCTTAGTTCCATTTATAGCATCTATTTCACTAGGAACTAATGCAATGATAGCTACAGTTGTTGTACTGCTTGCATATCAGATTATTGAAAATTACTTTATAAGTCCACGAGTTACTAAATCAACAATGGAAATTCACCCAGCGATAGCTGTATTTTCCACACTTTTTGGAGCTTACACTTTAGGAGGAGTAGGAGCTATATTAGCACTCCCTGTAGCTGCAACAGTGCAAGGTGTTATTGGTACGATATTAAAAAACAGAAAAGATACTTAGTGTTTAACTTTTCTTCATCAGCTATTAAAGCCTTAGACAGTTTGCTTGAACGTTTAGAGTCTGAAACCATAGAACCTATTGAAAAATCNATAAAGGATGCAAAAAAAAATTTTAAAGCTGGAAATTATTTGGCTATTTCTTCACTTTTATTATTGACTGGTTTAGCAATTGTCCTATCTCAATTATTTACAGGTCAATATTTCATTCAAGCTTTAATTTATTTTTCTATGGCGTTACTATGTATCTTGATATTTGCATTGATATCCTGGAGAATATTAAGATGAATGATTTTTCTAATGATTATGAAAACCTTAAAAATCAATTAAATGATGATAAAGGTAAATTAATAGGATATTTGTTTGCAGGTCTAATAATTGGCCGTTTATATGAAAAATTTAGTAGTACTAAAAAGAAATTTTTAAAAAAATTTAAATGAATAAAAAACTTCAAAAAATTATAGTAATTGTTGTATCTGTTGGCATGCTATTAACAACAGTTGCTTCTTTTCTTGCATTTTTATAGATTTGAATATAGACAATCAACTAATAGTTATAAAAACGCCAAAAAATAATAAATTTTTAGCAGTAATTAATATAGATAAAGAATTTACTACCAATGAAGGTAAATTTAAATTTTCTCAAATTAAAAATATCCCATCAATAGTTGAAACATCTACCGGAGTTAATTTTAAAATTTATAAACCTTCCTATAAAGAATTTGTTCTTTTAATGAAAAGGGGTCCTCAAATTATTTATCCTAAAGATGTTGCTCAAATAGTATTAGAGTCAAATATTCATAATTCAAGTAAGGTTCTTGAAATTGGTTCTGGCTCAGGTGCTTTGACTTTATATTTATATACCATTTTAAAAAACACTGGCGTGTTATACAGTTTAGATTCATCAAAAATCAATCAAAGAAGAGCTGATAAAACTATTTCTAGATACATCTCTACACTTTCTGATGAAAGTAATGATATAACATTTATTAATCAAGAATTAATTAATTTTGAGTACAAAACGCTTAATGAGAACCTAGATGCAATAATTACTGATGTTCCTGAACCATGGGAATTTTTCAATAACAACAAAATAAAAAACAGTGTNTGCTGGGTATCATACTTACCTTCTATGACTCAAGTGATGAGAATGAATGATGCATTAAAGGAGCAGCAATTTCAAGATATTGAAATTAAAGAAGTAATGCTTAGAGATTGGGTAGTTGATGAAAAGATTGTAAGACCTTCAAACAAACTAGTTTCACATACTGGTTTTTTAATTTCTGCTANATATATAAAATATTAAGGCTCAATCATTATACATTCCCCAGGACATTCTTCAGCTGATTCAACAACAGCTTCTTCTTGTCCTTTAGGAACAACAGCTAAACCTTCTGCGCCGCCAACATTTCCGTGTTCTTCTGAGAAAATTTTATCTCCTTCTTTGACATAAAATAATCCATCATCTAAACCAACAAAAACATCAGGGGCAATTTCCTCACACAATCCGTCACCTGTGCATAAGTCTTGATCTATCCAAACTTTCATAATGTATATATTACAATACACCAGACATATATAAATTTTTAACAATAATTTTATTTATTTAAATTTGTAAAATTAAACTATGTTTTCAAAGTTTCAAAAGTGATTTAATTAATGAAAAATGTATTAAGAAGAGCAATTGAATTATTAAATTTATTAAGTGACAATGAAAACCTCACTACNGAAAATATTAAAGATAGNATATCTGATTATAGAGATTTAAATCAACAAGCATTTAGAAGGTCATTTGAAAGAGACAAAAATTTATTACGCTCCTTTGGGTATTTGATACAGTATGAGAATGATAAATGGTCCTATGACAAGGGTTACTCATTATCAGGTTATTCAATTTATGAATCAATTATTAAGTCCGACAAGATTAGTAGTGAAAAATTAATTAACACTTATTTATATCTCAAAAAATATTTATCAAATAGTAATTATGACAATGATAAAAGTGAAATAATATCAAAAATCCTCCAATCTATTAACGAAAAAAGAAGAGTTGGGTTTGATTACCTTGATAAATATCGAAAAGTAAAACCTCAAGGNTTAAAATATTTTGATAANAAATGGTATTTAGCNGGNGAAGAAAATGGATTACTTAAGACGTTCAATTTAGATCAAATACATAATTTAAAAANTGGTAATAAAGCTGATTTATTTCAAATAGAAAATAAAAATTTTCCTTTTTCATGGGACGATGAGAAATACTCTATTGAAGCAACAATAAAATTAAANAANGATTTATATGACGTAAATAAAAATATATTTGCACACAATCANACGCAATTAGAAATCAAAGATGAATTTTTACACTGCAATGTATCCACAAATGACAGCTATGGATTTATAAAATTTTTACTATTGCTAGATGATGAAATCGAAATTATCAAAATAAACTCTACAGTTAATTTAAAGGAATTATTAGATGTCAAAAAAAATTGATCTCCAGTTAGTTATGAGCGCTCTTTCTTTNATTCAAAATAAAGAAAAATGGAATATAAATAAACTTGTACAAAAATTAAATATANNTGAAAAAGATTTATTTTATATATTGTCAGTAATCACTGATATTTATTCACAACAAGGTGAATTATTGATTGACTATGAATATGATGATAAAAATCAAGAACTATTGTTTAGCTTTAATCCTTCTTTAAAAAATATAATTCAGATAAACGATGGAGAGTTATTTAATTTAATCTTTTTATTAACTTCAAATTCAATTTTTAAAGAGTTGGTTAAAAATAACAGTGATATTGAAGAATTTTATAATGTAGTTAGTCCATATTTTAATTTNGAAATATTANATGAGAGTAATGATGGTGTTTTTGAGAACNTAACATTTTTTGAGGAAAACATAATCTCATATATAAAACTCGGATCAACAGAAGAAACTTTCTATANAATACAACCAATCTTATTGACAACTAATACTGATGGCATTGTTTTAGAAGCAATTGATTTAAACGAAGAAAAATNNAAAACGTTTTTAATNAATAGAATTGTTGATTCATTATCTATTGAANACTTTAGAGAAAGTAAAAAATCTAATAATATGGAGGTTGTAATGAAGTTCACATATTTAAATGAAAAGGTTCTTACAGATATAAACAAANANGATTATCAATTAAAAAATAAGCACGTAGAAGCAAAATTTTATTCAGAATTAAACGCTATAAATTTTGCCATCAAAAACTATGAGAATATTGATATTATCTCTCCACAATTTTTAANAAATGAATTAAAAAATAGAAACGATAAATTAAAAAAGAAATTAAAGATATGAGTTTAATTGAACTTACAATAATAATTTTTATATCACTAGGCATTCTAGATAAAGAAAAAATAGGAAAATTTTTTCGTGTATTCAATAGNTCTAATNCTGATCAAGTTAGAAAAGTTATTGGNGATGAAACAATAGANCAAAAATGGGTCTGGTTAGAAGAGGAATAAATTTGGATAATAAAAAATTTTTTGAACACTTTAAAGAATTAAANTATAGAATATTAATTTCACTNTTTATAGTTTCAATATTTTTCACAATTGTTTATNTAAATTACGGCTCAATTTATGAAATACTAACTTCTCCATTATTGAATGCTGGATACTCAACGGACGAACTCGTTGCTTTTACAATATATGAAGGTTTCCAAGTTAAAGTTTTAAATACATTTTTTGTATCAATAGCTTTATCCCTTCCAATAATTATTTTTATAATTGGATATTTTTTCAAACCTGCTTTTGAAAAACTAACTCATAAACTTTTTATATTGTATTTGATTGTTTTTATATCTTTATTTTATCTTGGTATTTTTTCAGCATACAAAACCCTACCTATAGGTATAGATTTTTTATTATCATTTAATGAATCTGATTTCATTTTAAGAACACAAAATTATTTTCAACTGATTTCGAGGATCTCAATTTTATTTGGTATTTCATTTCAAACACCATTAGTAATTTATTTTTTAATTAAAAGAGGGATCATTAGTAGGAATATTTTTACAGATAATAGAAAAGAAATATTTGTAGCCGTATTAATTTTTTCTGCAATTATTACACCTACAGGCGATCCAGTAACGCTATTTATATTTACAATACCTTTATATATGCTCATTGAGTTGGTTTTGTATCTAAGTAAGAATAATTAAAAAACAATGTTTACTCCTGACAAATTTCAAATAGATGCAGTTGATGATGTAAAAAAAGGGAGCAATGTATTAGTTGTTGCACCTACAGGCTCAGGAAAAACATACATTGCCGAAAAATCAATTGATTATTACTTATCAAAACAAAAAAATATTTTTTACACAACACCCATAAAGGCACTTTCTAACCAAAAATACAATGATTTTAATAGGCAAGGAATAAGGACTGGACTGCTTACAGGAGATAGAAGTATAGATAAAGATGCAGAATTAGTAATAGCAACTACAGAAATATTAAGAAATATGATTTTTAGCAAAGATAGTAAGTTAAACGATACAGGTTTAATTATTTTAGACGAAGTGCATTATCTTGCTGACAAAGAAAGGGGAACNACGTGGGAGGAAATATTGATACACGCAAACAAAGATATAAAATTTCTTTCTCTTTCAGCAACCATTAACAATAAAAATGAATTTTTAGAATGGTTAGTTTCATTAAGGGGAACAACCTCATTAATTCACTCAAGTACAAGACCTATTCCTTTAGAAATATCATTAGTCGCTAGTTCCAAGCCGAGTAGAGACTTAAAAATAATTAAATCAACAAAAGATAAAAAAAACAAAAATATATTTAAAATTGAGAAAAAAAATTCGCAATTTAACAAACCTAATTTAAGAGAACAAGCATTATATTTAAATTCTAGAAATTTATTACCAGTCATATTTTTTTACTTTTCAAGAGAAAGGGTTGAATCAAGCGCAAGACAATTATCGAATAACTTTAAATTAATTGAAAATAGAGATGAAATTAAGGACAAATATGATGAAGTATTTGGTGATCTAACAACTGAAGAGTTAGCACTCCTTAACCTTGATGAACATATGTGGATGTGGTCAAGAGGTGTAGGATATCATCATGCTGGTTTAGCACCAATAGTTAAAGAATTTGTAGAATATTTATTTTTAAATAAATATATAAAATTTCTTTTTGCCACTGAAACATTAGCTTTAGGAATTAATATGCCTGCTAAAGCTATCTTTATTGATAGGNTGCATAAATATGATGGAATAAAAACCAGACCAATTACTCAGTCGGAATTTTTGCAACTGAGTGGACGAGCGGGGAGAAGGGGTATAGATGATAAGGGATATGCCTTCTTATCATATGATAGAAGTATAAATAAGGACTGGTATAGTAATCTATTTACACTCAAATCCAGCAATTTAAATTCAGCATTTTCTGTTAGTTATTCATCTATATTGAGCTTGTTAAATATTTATAGTATGGAGGAATCAATCGAACTATTGGAAAAAAGTTTTTTTGCTTATCAAAATATGTTTAANACTGAGAANTTAGAAGAATTGTTTAAAGGAAAGCACAATGTTTTGAAAGACCTTGGATTTATTGACTCAATAAAAGGTAAAGTTTTAAAGGAAACTTATAGAGATAATCTAATTCCAGCAATTCATTTGTACCATACAATTAATAATCAGGATATTGAAATGAAATTAATGTATGTTTCATCTGGAATAAGTAATGAAAAACTAGAATTTACTCTTAAGGATGAATTTAATCATTTATTTAATAAATTTTATTCATCTATAGAAAAAGTTAACAAAATTGAATACTCGCATGGAATTAAAAAACCTACACAAATTAATTTATCTTGGTTTAGTGTATTTTATGAATATATGAAATCTGGAAATATTGAATACGTAATAAATAAATTTAATTTGAATATTGGTGATTTTATAAAGGTNGCAAAAGAAGCATCTGAAATATCAAAAAAATTGTCAATTATTTATGAAGATGATAGCTTNGAAGATATAAATAAAATCTTTGATAATAATTTGATACAAAAAACTATGTCATGAAAACATACATTGTAATTCATAACCTTAATTCAAGAGGAAAAAATCTTTCACAAGAATACATTGAAGATTTATTTAAAAGTANGAACATNCCNTTTANATACTTTTCAACTTCAACAATTAATGAACTCAATAACGTTATAGTTGAGTATTCAGATAGTAACAAATTCCAATACTGTACTATCGGGGGAGATGGAAGTTTAAATTCATTGATTAATGCTTTGATNAATAATGGTATTAAAAATCCAGAGGTTGCTTGCCTACCTGCTGGCAGCGGGTCTGATTTTATTAGAACATTTGCACTTCCACAAAATATTGAAGAAACTATAAATCACTTAACTACAGATTCTTATTATGAGGTCGATGTCGGAAAAGTCGAAACGGAAAATAAATCTAAATATTTTATAAATGTTTTAAATATTGGATTTTTGGCTTCCTCAGTAGAAGTAAGTGAAAAGATGCCTAAATTAATACGAAGGTTCAGATATCCTATTAGTTTTTGGATTAAAATATTTTTTGCTAAAGCAAAAAAAATATCTATAAATTTAGGAAATCTCGAATTTAACAATAATGCTTTCAACATATGTGTATGCAATGCACAATATTTTGGTGGAGGCTGGAATATCTCACCAAAGTCTAGCTTGCAAGATGGTAAGTTCAATGTACAAATTTTTGCAGTATCAAAACTTAAAGCAATGAAGATATTTTTCTTAGCTCAAAAGGGTTTACACCTTAAGGAANCTGANGTAATTGTTAGAAAAGCTTCAAAAATTGAATTAAAAAGCGATGAACCAATAGAGATTGATGGTGATTACTTTGCAAGCGGTCCAGCCAATATATTTATTGAAAATTCTGCCATACGTTTTAAAATTTAGTAATATTTAAGGCAAGTTAGGAGTTATATGGCTAAAAAAGAAACTGAAGAATTAGAAGAACCTACGCTAGAAGACCTAGAAGAAGAAGATATTGAAGAGATTGAAACTCCACCAGAAGAAGAAGAAAAAGAGGAAGTAGAAACAGAATCTCTAGAAGCAAGGGTAGAAACTGAAAAAAAATCGGTAGATGATGCAGATGAAGCCGAAGGATCTTTTATGTCTGTTGATGCTGCAGAAAAAAGAAACGTAAAAAGCTCAGATTTAAAACTAGATGAAATTGCTGATGATAAAAAAGATGACGAGTTTACATGTTCTGTTTGTTTTNTAGTATTAAGAAATACTCAATTAGTAAAACCAAGATCAAAAGTATGCGCTGATTGTGCATAAGCATAATGATTTAGGTTTCACTTTTACTGTTGAGACTGATATAGTTATTCCTAATCAGTTGTCGGAATCATTTTTTCAAAGAATGTCTAATATCGACGAAAATTTAATGAATTATTATTCAAATATAGAATTGAATGAATCTAAAAATTTTTTACTTTTATGCGAAAAGGAACCTATTGGTTATGCAAAATTGCATCAAGATAAGGAATATTCACTGCTCACGGAAATATTTGTAAAAGATGAATTTAGAGAGCTTTCATTGGGTACTTTTTTACTAAATTGTATAAGAGATTATGTTGAATCAATTCAATCCTCATTAAGAACAATTACCCTACCAAGCGATAGAGTTGCAAAGAATTTTTATGAAGCNAGTGGAATAACTGCCAGAGTTTTATTAATGGAAGAAAAACGTGAGCATAATCGCTACAGACCTTGATGGTACTATATTCAAAGGTCAAACTTTAATTGATGGAGTGAAAGAAGGTTTACTGAAAATTATTAATGAAGGTATTGAAATATACTATACAACAAATAATAGCTCCCAAACTCCAAGTGAAATAAAAGATAAGCTTGAATATTTACTTCAATTAAATATAGATATATCAAAAATTATTACACCATTAGTTATATTTCAAAATCTGTATTCAAATAATAAATCAAATATTTTTATTTACGGATCAGATAATTTAAAAAATTATATAAAAAATTTAAATATTAACGTTACAAGTCTAGAAAATGCAGAATTAGTTCTTATAGGTCGTAAAGAAGAAAACAATTTTTCAGAAATAAATGAGATTATTAAAAATGTAAGTTTAGGTAAAAATATACTGAGCCTCAATAAGGATCTTACATTTCCAACTGAGTTTGGTGAAAAGGCTGGTAATGGAGCAGTTGTAAAGATCATAGAAGATGAATTGTCAATTAGCATTCCTACTTTAGGAAAATCTGGAGATCACTACAGTTCATATTTTATTCAAAACAAAATAACAGTAAATTATGTAATAGGAGATAGGGTTGATACAGATATTATTTTTGGTAAAAATTTAAATGCAAAGACATTTTTAGTTTCTTCAGGTATCAAAAATTACTTAGATGTCAATATTGCTGATATACAACTTAATAAATTTTCAGATGTTGTACCTTTTCTTATTAAACAATCTTAATAAAAGATAACCAAATATAAATCCACCCACATGTGCTTCCCAGGAAATATTTTGATCACCTAGTGCAATAAATATTTGAGTAATAAACCAAAAAATCATAAAAAATTTAGCTTTGATTGTAGTTGGAAACAAGAAACCAAATGGGACAAGAACTAATAACCTTGCATTAGGAAACATATAAACATAAGCACCCATTAATCCAGAAACTATTCCAGATGCACCTACTATAGGAACTAAACTTTCTTGGTTTAGAAAAGTATGAGAAACAATACTTATTACACCTATGAATAAAAGAAAGAATAGATATTTGACTTTACCAAGTTTGTCTTCAACATTATTTCCAAAAATCCAAAAACTCCATAAATTTCCTAATATATGTAAAAAATTTGCATGAAAAAAATTTGCAAAAATGACACTTAAGTATAAATTCTTGCTTGGAAAGATCACTTTAAATTGATCGTAAAAGCAACTGTTATTATAAAATTGTGATTCTGATAATGGAGCAAAATTGACAAGTTCACATGGAATCGCTGAGTATTGATAAAAGAAATTTATTAATTCAATTTGGTTTTTTGGTTGTATCAATATAAAAACTAAAACTGTTGAAATCATAAATCCTCTGGAAATAACAGGTGTATTTCTTGCAGGATTTATATCTGATATAGGTATCACTTTATGAACATTATAAGTCACCTATAATGTATTTATGGTTAAGTTGGCAATTGTTTCTTCAAAAAAATATCTTAAATCNAAACAAGCTNTTGATTTTCTACAGTATNTAGATNATCAAAAAATAAGTTATGAGAAATTAATNCTTGAAGACAAGNGTTATGAAAATACATCCAAAGATACTTTTAATTTAATAATAAGTATAGGGGGTGATGGAACAGCTCTTAAAGCTATGAAACTAGGATGGACTAACTCTGTACCTGTTTTAAATCTTGGTTCTGGCAGAGTTGGTTACTTAGTAAATTCATTCGAAACCATTAATTTACAGGAATTAGTAAAAAGTGATTTTAACAACTTCAAGAAAAGAGTTCCTATTATTCAAAATAATGATGAACAAGAACCAGCATTTAATGAAATAGTTTTAATAAAGAACTCTCCAACACGTATGTTAGATATTCAAATAGAAACATATGATCAAGATGTAAAGTTGAGAGCTGATGGAATTATAATTTCTACTTCCATGGGTTCTACTGCATACAATTATTCNGCAGGAGGTCCTATAGTGCAAACCAGTATTGATTCATTAATAATTACTCCTATATCTCCATTTACAAAATTTCCAAGATCAATTGTTTTAGATAAACGTTCTGAAGTAAAAATTATTGTTCAGAAGAATCAAGATTTCTCTGTCCAGTTTGATGGAAATGAATTACAACAATGTAACGAACCCAAAGATTTATCCTTTAGTTATAAATTATCAGCTAATTCGCTCAAAGTTTTAGAAGAAAACAATAAGCCTAAGCTAGATCACTTTTTAAACCAAATACTTAGATAGTTCTTCACAATAAAAATAAACCTGTTATTATTTTGACGTGACCAAATACATATTTGTCACTGGCGGTGTAGTCTCTGGTCTTGGCAAAGGGATTACTTCTGCGTCTCTAGGAAACCTGCTCAAAGCTAGAGGTTTGTCAATTGTCAATCAAAAATTAGATCCTTATATTAATGTTGATCCAGACACAATGAATCCGTTTCAGCATGGAGAAGTTTTTGTTACTGAAGATGGTGCTACAACAGATTTAGATTTAGGACATTACGAAAGATTTACTGGAGTTAATTTAAGAAAAGATGCAAATGTTACAACTGGAAGCATTTACAGAAAGGTAATTGAGAGAGAGCGAAAAGGCGACTATCTTGGTGCAACTGTCCAAGTTATTCCTCATATTACAGATGAAATTAAAAGAAGGATTAAAGGCATATCCAATGAAGTAGATGTGCAAATTACTGAAATAGGAGGCACAGTCGGCGATATTGAGATACTACCTTTTCTAGAAGCAGCAAGACAAATTAGAAAAGAGTTTGGTCAAGAAAATGTAATGTTCGTTCATGTTACCCTCGTACCTTTTATTGGTCCAAGTACAGAACTTAAAACAAAACCAACACAACACTCAGTATCAATGTTAAGAAGCTATGGTATAAGTCCAGATTTAATAGTTTTGAGATCTGAGCAAGAGTTAACTGATGAAATAAAAAGTAAAGTTTCACTATTTTGTGACGTGAGTTTTGAGAATGTTATTAACGCACCGGATCTAGATGATATTTACGATGTTCCTATCAAAATGTATGAAGAGGGTTTAGATGCAGCTGTTGATAAACGTTTAGCATTAAATTCTGATTCCCCTGATTTATCAAGGTGGAATGAAATGCTTTCATTAAAAAACGGTGTTAACAAAAATGTTAAAATAGCAATTCTCGGAAAATATTTTGGCTTACCCGATAGCTATATGTCAGTCGTAGAAGCTTTAAAACACTCTTGTCTTCAAAATAAAGTAAATTTAGATTTAGTTTGGATAGATGCAGATAACTATGAAATTGAAGATCTTAAAAATTTAAATGGTGTAGTAGTTCCTGGAGGTTTTGGATACAGAGGAATTGAAGGAAAAATAGGTGCAATCGAGTATCTAAGAAAAAATAAAATACCTTTTCTTGGAATTTGCTTAGGTCTACAGTGTGCTGTAATTGAGTTTGCGCGCAACGTATGTGGTATATCAGACGCAAATTCTACAGAGTTTTCTCAAACTACAAAAAATCCTGTCATAGATTTATTACCTAATCAAGATTTAGAAGCAGATGATGTCGGTGCATCTATGAGACTTGGGACTTATCCTTGTAAAATTCAACCAGACACTATGGTTAAAGATATATATAACAATGAAATAATCTATGAACGTCACAGGCATAGATACGAAGTAAATAATAAGTTCAGAAATGAATTGGAATCTAAAGGATTAGTATTTAGTGGATTATCACCTGATGAAGATTTAGTTGAAATGATTGAACTAAAAGATCATCCATACTTTGTAGCTTCACAATTTCATCCTGAATTTAAATCAAGGCCATGGGACCCAGCACCTATGTTCAATTCATTTATAGCTGCATCAAAAGAAATAAAATTTTTTGATGAAAATGTAAAAGATGAACATAAAGTCAAAGATTAATAAATCAATAAGTTCATTTTCAGAATATCTTTTATATCAAAAGGGACTATCTCAAAACACTGTTGATTCATACAAATCTGATTTAACAAAATTATCTAATTATTTACAAAACCAAGACTTGTCAAAAACAACTATAGATAATTTTTTTATAGATATGTCAGAATTTAATTATTCATCATCAACAAAGAAACGAATGCACTCCAGTATTAAAAATTTTCTAAAATACATAAATGAAAATGAAGACTATGAATCAATAGATATTTCAGATATAAAACTTAAATCTTCTAAAAAGCTTCCTGAAGTACTTTCTATTACTGATATTGAAAATATGATAAATTTTTACAATCATGAAACTTATTTAGATTCTAGGAACAGAACTGTTATTGATGTACTTTATTCTACTGGATGTAGAGTTTCTGAACTATGTGACATAAATATATCCGATATTGATTTAGATGAGAAATATTTAAAATTGAAAGGCAAAGGTTCTAAACAAAGAATTGTACCAATTGGATCTATGTTATATAAAAACCTTTTGCAATATTTAAATGTTAGGGAAACATTTTTACAAAACAGGGGAGAACCACTCTTTTTATCTAAATCAAAAAATAAATTAGATCGAACTGCTGTGTTCAGAATAATAAAAAAAACTGCTAAGAATATTTCTTTACAAACCGATGTTCATCCGCATACATTAAGACATAGTGCAGCTACTCATATGCTTGAAGGCGGATGTGACTTAAGGACAGTTCAAGAATTTTTAGGCCATAGCTCTGTTTCAACCACGCAGATATATACTAAAGTTACGAAAGAATTTTTAGAAGAGGCATTTACAGAAAGTCATCCAAGGTCATGAATGAACTATTTTTAAAAGCAAAAAGAGCTATAAGATTTTTATTTTACAAAGATATAAGTATTGTAGATCAAATTAGAATTTCAAAAATTCTCGATAATGAACAGTTAGAGCAACTTTTCTGGAAAATGTCAAAAGCAGATAGACATCATTCGTTGGAAGTTTTAGAAAGAACTATGAAATATTCAAATAATGAAGATTTATTAAAGCTGTCCTTGTTGCATGACATAGGTAAATCAATATCTGAATATAACTGGTTATTTAGAATAATGGCTGAATTAAAACTTGTAACAAACAGAAAAGCATTTGATTATCTGAACCATGAAGACATAGGGTACGATCTATTAAAAGAAAATATAGATGATCCTGATATAAGTAAATATTATTTTGATAATTTACTTACAGAAAAAAATGAAATATTAGATAAGACTGATTTTTAATGGAATTAAGTTTCTTAGTAGACGCATTAAAATCTCTATTAATCAACTATACGTCAAATAATTCACAAATTGATGAAAGTTTAAATGACTTATTCAGCAGTCTAGAGTCAAAAAATCTAAATAATGAAATTGAAAACTACGCAGAGTTTATATTACTTGCTTCTTCACTATTTGAATTAAAAGCTAAAAGAATGCTACCTCAAGAAGAAGAAATTGAGTGGATGGATGAAGTGGAAGTTCTTAAAGATAAAGACCTGGCATTTGCTAGGCTTTTGCAATTTAAAGCATTTTCTGAAATTGGTATTGCTTTAGCTTCGAAAATAAAATATAACGAAAATGAAATCAAGTCATTTAAATATTATCAAACTAAAAATTTGTTTCCTAAACCAGATGTTGAGTACGAAATAAATAAAGATAAATTTAATGAAGTTGCTATTGAAGTATTTGACAGATTTAAAACAATTGAAGGTTTTAAACATATAGATAAAGATTTACCAGATTTACAGAAAGCAATTGATGATTTATTGCAAGTTGTTGATAAAAGGTTAAATACATCTTTCGAAAGCATCTTAAATGAAGTAAATACTGAAAAAGAGGCTATAGCTTTTTTCCTNGCACTTTTAGAAGCTGTAAGATGGGGTTTTGTTAAAGCTAGTCAAAACGATGATGGTATTAAAATAGAAAAAAATTATGAATTATAAAAAAGTTATAACNGCTATTTTGTTAGTTTCTGATGGTTCAGTTAATCATAAATATTTTTTAGAAAATTTTAATATCTCCAATGAAGATTTGGTTAATATTTTTGACGAAATAAACGATGAATTAAAAGAAAAAGATTATGGCTTTTATATTAAATATGATGGTAAATCTTCTGACTTAGTAACTTTGAGTTCAATTTCTAATGAATTAGCTGAATTCAAACCACCTTCAGTTTTAAGAGGATTATCTACTCCAGCACTAGAGACACTATCTATTGTTGCATATGAGCAGCCAGTCACAAAACTCAAAGTAAGTGAGATAAGAGGGGTTGAGTCAGAGTCATCTCTTAAAACTTTAGAATCTCGCGGTCTAATTGAAAAATCAGGTTATCTAGATGTTCCAGGAAATCCTCATTTATATATAACAACTAATCTCTTCTTAGAAAAGATGGATATACAATCTATTGATGATCTTCCCGTATTAGGTGAATATTTCTCAAATCTAGAGGAAGAGTAAATCTCTTTGAGATTAAATAAATTTATCGCTTTAAATCTTCCTACATCTCGAAGAAAAGCAGATGAATTAATTCAGTCTGGTGAAGTTATTGTTAATGGTAAAGTACCAGAGGTTGGGTATATAGTTAAACAAAATGATGTTNTATCTGTTAACAACAAAAANTTATCAAATAACAATACTCATGAGTATTACAAATTTTACAAACCAAAAGGATATGTATGTTCTCATAACAAACAAGGAAATGCACCAACGATATATGATCTAATTGGAAAAAATTATCTTAAATTTGGTGGCAGGNTAGATAAAGATTCTGAAGGCTTGATGTTATTAAGCACTGATGGTGATTGGTTAAATCAAATATTTCACTCAAAGAATAAGGTTCAGAAAAAATATAAAGTTACTTTGAGAAATAAAATAAATAAAAATAAAAAAATAAGAACAAAAATTACTTTTGAAGGTCAAACTTTAAAAATTCACAATATAAAAGTTATTAACTCTTATACGTATAACGTGACATTATTATCTGGTAAAAATCATGAAATACGTAAAATATTTAGATTTAACGATTTAGATATAAGAGAATTAAAACGTGAAAAAATTGGTAAATACACTTTAGGTAATATGTCTAAAGGTCAATTGTCTAAAATAGAATTATGAGTAAAACATTAATAACCTTAGATGGCCCATCTGGTGTAGGTAAAACTACAATAGGTAAACGTTTAGCTTCTGAATTAAACTTTGAATTTTTTTCATCAGGCCTTCTTTACAGAGTTATTGCATTACATAATGAAAAAACCAATTCTTTTAATCTAAATGAATTTGAAATAGTATCTAATGATCCAGTAGTTTGTAAAGTTGACGGAAATGTATACGAAGAAGAAAATCTATATACCCCACAAATNAATANAAAAAGTTCTGAAATAGCTCAGTTGAGTGAAATTAGAANGCTTGTGTCTAATGTACTCAAATTTTTATTTGATAATTCAAATACTGGNTTAGTTGTTGAAGGAAGAGATATGGGTAGTGTAGTTTTCAAGAATGCTAATTTAAAAATNTATTTAGATGCAAGTGAAACAACAAGAAGCGANAGAAGAATAGCTCAATCTGGNAACAAAGAATCAGTTGAAGATATAAGAGCTAGGGATTCAAGAGATATAAATAGAAAAATTTCTCCACTTATTATTCCTGATGATGCAATAGTTATAAACAATGAAAATAAAAGTATTGATGAGGTAATTGAAATTATTAAAGAGAATTTAAAGCTTCAGTAGCAGTCCATNTNTTATCATTATTAATTCCATNTTCTGACTTTGGATTAGTNTNNGAAATATTCAAAATACTCAAAAANTCTGAAATATTTTTAATATTNGATCTNANNTGCTGNGGTAGTGGAAAATATTCGTCTTCTTCTTTTAATCTAAATTGCTCTAGATTAAGAGGGTTTATATTATCTATAATTTCGTAAACTAGATGATCTGGTGCAGACGCCCCAGCTGTGATTGCAACATTACCATTCAAATTTAGATTTTCTATATCGTTAACGTTGTCTACGCGATAGGCCTCAACACCTTGATTATTCACCATACTAACTAATGCTTTTGTGTTACTTGAATTTTCTGAACCCACAACAAGAACAGTATTAACTTCTGGAAGAATTTCTAATATCGCTTCCTGTCTATTGGTGGTTGCATAACATAAATCACTCTTCCTAGGCATTTTTAAATCATTAAATCTCTCTTGAGAGTATTTCATAATAGGTTCCCACTCTGATAAAGCTAAAGTAGTCTGTGCAAGTAGAGCAACATCATTTCCAATTTCTAATGCNTTAACATCTTCAATACTCTCAACTAANTGCATGTTGTCAGGTGAAACTCCAATTGCACCTTTTGCTTCATCATGATTTTTATGACCCACATAAATAATTTGAGTGTTTTCTTTACTAAATTTTTTGGCTTCATGATGAACTTTTGTAACTAATGGACATACCGAATTAATAGTTAATGAAGATATATTATTAAATTGTAGTTCAATTTCAGGCGCAGTTCCATGCGCAGACAACATAACGATTGCACCTTCAGGTATTTCCTCAGGGTTCTCTACAAAAACTACATTATTTTTTTCAAACTCTTTTACTATCCATTTATTGTGTACTATTTCGTGATAGCAATAGATTGTTTCATCATAGATTTTTAATAACCAGTGTAAAGCCTTTATAGCCATTTCAACACCAGCACAGAAACCTCTAGGAGTAACTAAATATAGTTTGTTTACCATATAAATAGAATAGCTATATTTATAATATGACTAAAAATAAAATCCCAGAGGTTTTAATACTTGGATTACCTAATGCTGGTAAATCAACATTANTAAATGCTTTATCTAANAGAAAAACATCNATTATTGGTTCTACACCGAATACAACAAGAGATAAAGTAACTACAACTTTAGAGTTTGAAGATGAAAAAAAGCTATTAATTTCAGACTTACCTGGTTTTTTNGAAGATCCNGATGATATTAACCTTAAATTTCAAGACAATATTTTAAGATATATAAACAAAGCAGAACATATATTGTTTTTAATAGANGTACAATCAAAAAANTATTCNGGCTTGGATTCTATTTTTAAATTAATAAACAATAACAANNTGCAAAATAAAACTACCACAGTATTTAATAAGGCAGAAAACTTTNAAATTGAAAATTTAGACAAGAGAATGTATAAATATATATTCAATACTGAATTATTTATNTCTGCATATCACAAAAAAGGGTTAGACATTTTAGAAAACATTCTTNAAAAACTTTCNAAGAAAAGTTCTAATGAGAATGATAAGAAATCTTCAATAGTGATTGTTGGTCGTCCCAATGCTGGAAAATCAACTTTGTTTAATGCTCTTTTAAATAGTAACAGATCGACCGTTTCAAATGTACCAGGCACAACTAGGGATAAAATAAATGAAGATATTAATTTAAATACTGTGTCGTATCAAATTACTGATACAGCTGGGATTCCAAGAAAAAAACAAAAGAATCAAATTGATATGTACTCATCGACTGTAGCTATAAAATCTCTTGAAAATGCAACTTTAGCATTAATTGTTATAGATAGTGAAGTTGGTCTTTCCTTTGAAGACAAAAGAATATTAAAAGAAGCAATAGAGCAAAATGTAACTCCTTTAGTTGTTTTCAATAAATGGGATAAATTAGATACNTATGAAAAGNAAGAAATAAATAAAAATATTAAAAATGANTTAAAGCAATACCAGTGGGTAAATGTATTACGTATTTCTGCTTTAAACAAAAAAAATATTACACAAATTAGTAANAGTATTAAAGACNTAGANGATCAATTACATACAAGAATTGGCACTTCAGAGTTAAATATTAAATTTAGAGAATTGTGGATAAAAAATCCNCCNCATCCTTTTAGGGGTAAAAGAGCAAAACTTAANTATGTGACACANTANTCATCTTANCCNCCAGAATTTTCCTTTAATCTAAGCTCTAGAATTCCAAAAAACTACCAGATGTTTATAGAAAACAATATTAGACAAAATTTCAATATGAAAAATATATGTTTTAAAGTAAAAATAAATGCATAGTTTCGGATTTAAATTAATAGTTTTTGCTGCCGGCTTTTATATTGCAATAAGAGTATTTCAAGCTTTATATTACTTAATTAGTTAATAATATTATTCAATTAAATTATAAAATATTTTCAATTATGCATTGATTTGGTTGATAAATTTTCTAATATTAGTACATCCACATTTATGTGGATTTTTTGTATACAAAAAGGAGAGAAATTGAGTAATTTCAGAGGATCCAAGTCTTGGCGTCTTATATTACTTTTCTCAGTTTTTGCTATGGTTGTAGTCGCATGTGGTGGCGATACAGCAGAAGAGGAAGTTGCTGAAGAAGCACCTGAAACTACTGCGGCCCCTGCAACTACTGCAGCAGCAGCTGAGGAAGCAGCTCCATCAGGACCTGATGGTGTTTATAAGATGGCTATATTCTCAGATCCACAATCTAATAATTACTGGGCTTACTACGATACAGAATCCGATGTTTGGACAGGTTATGTTATGTCCGGACAAGTTACCTCTCTTTACACANTATCAATACCTAACTATCAACTTGTAGTTAANATGGCTGGTGAACTAGTCGAAACTTCAGTNGATAATGGTGATGGAACATTTACATANAATGTTCCTGTNNGANAAGGATATACATGGAGTGATGGAAACCCTATCACTGCTCATGACTGGCAGTTTACTTTCGATACTGTCAAAGGATTATCACTAGGGGGTAACTTTTTAAGTGCATATCCTTATTCTTGTGCAGATGAAGAAGGCAATAGTAAGAACTGTGTTGTAAGTGTTGTAGCTACTGATGACTATACAGTAAGCNTAACATTTAACTATGATCCANGATNGACTGGATGGCAATATGGTGCAGCTCTTGCACCAGCTTTATCAAAAGCTTACTGGGAACAATTCGCTACTTCGAGAGAGGATCTATTAGCAGTTTCTGGTGCTGAAGCACCGGTTGCTAGCGCTTTTGTGTATGACAAGATTGAACAAGGTGCATTTTATACCTGGTCATATGATCCAGATACAATGTATTTTGGTGGAGAGACAACAAACTATGCTAACGGTGGTGTAGCATTTACCCAAGATAACGGGGTTGCACCAGCAATATCAGGTGAGTTTGGTGATCTTTCTGGAGATTCTTTCACATATACAAATGGACCATTTGTTGGACAAGTAGAATTCTCTATTTATAACGATCAAGATTCAGCTTATCTTGCGTTTGAAAATGGAGATGTTGACTTCGTTCTTAACCCAAGCGGCGTTAAGAGAGCAACTTATGAGAAGCTTTCCAGAATTCCTGGAACAGAAGTTATTTCTAACTTCTCAAATGGTATGAGATATATGGCGTTTAACACCAGAGTTTTCCCTGGTAGTAATAAAGCTTATAGACAAGCTGTAGGTTGTATTGTCGATAAAGATTATGTTATCAACAATGTTCTACAAGGAGTCGCAATCAATATGGATGGACAGATGCCAGCCGCACTTACATCATGGGTTGCACCAGTTACTGGTGTGCTCGCTGATTGTGCAGGCCTCTCAGCACAAGAAAAATGGGAGAAATCCATTCAGATATTACAAGATGCTGGATGGCAAGC
>FUFK010075943.1_pt1 | contig 23241 bp, 25 predicted proteins | sample 1021851 | NCBI WGS metagenome assembly FUFK01 (sample SAMEA51879418, study PRJEB19060) | metagenome | reverse complement strand
GACCTCGATGATTCAATAAAATCCTTTGAAGAAGGAGTTATGCTTGTTAAAGAGTGTCAAAAGCAATTATCTGAAGCAGAGTTAAAAGTTGAGAAGCTCTTAGATAGTGGTGATTCTGAACTTTTAGAAGATTAATTTAAATTATGTTTCCTGAAATCCTTACAGAGGCTAGGTCACTAGTCTTAAAAAGAATAAACAGCCTTATAAATGCTGAATCAAAAGTTTCAGATTCAATGTTATATACCTCAACAGCTGAAAGTAAAATGATTAGATCTGCCCTTTTAATCACAGCAAGTAAAAAAAATACCTGCCTAACTAAATCATCTGCTATCAATCTAGCTACAAGTATTGAATTACTTCATAGCTACTCATTAATTCATGATGATTTGCCATCAATGGATAACGACNATATANGAAGGGGTAAAGATTCTAATCATATTAAGTATGGCGAAGCTATAGCCATATTGTCAGGAGATGCATTGCAAACATTGGCTTTTGAAGTAATAACAAATGATGATGACCTTGATAGCGATTTAAAAGTCTCTGCTATTTCTCTTTTAACNGATGCATGTGGTCATAAGGGAATGGTGCTTGGTCAAGAACTCGATATAACTGCTGAATCAATGCAAGCAGATGAAGAATTTATTAAGAAAATGCATTATTTAAAAACGGGAAAGTTAATAGAGACATCATTAGTTTTAGGTTTTCTTGGATATGAAAGATTCTATGAANATAAAGACCTAATTTATAAACTTGGAAAATCTATTGGAGTTGGATTTCAAATAGTTGATGATTACTTGGATGAATTTGGAAATCAAAATGAAATTGGTAAGCCAACGGGATCGGATTTAAAGAATAAAAAAATTAATATTCTTAGCGTCCTTGATAAAGAAGAATGTCTAAAAATAATCAATGAGAATCATGCTGAATCACTAGAGATTGCTGCAAGAATCTTTGATAAAGAAAATGATAAAGATATTTTTAAAATAGTAGACTATATTTACCAGCGGAAAATGTAATGAAAATATTTAGTGAAATCCCTAATGAAGTTCCTTCAACTGAGCTACTTGATAAAATTAATTATCCTAAAGATCTTAAAGAGCTTTCGCCTCCTGATCTAAAGATTTTAGCTGATGAGTTGAGAGAGTTTTTGCTCTACTCTGTTGGTAAAAGTGGCGGGCATCTTGGAGCAGGTCTTGGTGTTGTCGAGTTAACAATTGTTTTACATTACCTTTATAATTCTCCATCAGACAATATTGTTTGGGATGTTGGTCACCAAGCTTATCCCCATAAAATACTGACTGGTCGTAAGAATCAAATTGGCTCAATAAGATCAAAAGATGGCCTAGCTCCCTTTCCATCAAGAAATGAAAGTAATTATGATGTTTTTGGTGCTGGACATTCCAGTACGTCTATAAGTTCAGCAGTTGGTATGGCTATTGCTAACAAATTAAATGAGGGAGAGAAAAAAACAGTAGCTGTTATTGGAGATGGAGCTATGACAGCTGGAATGGCTTTTGAAGCAATGCAGCATGCTGGAGGCATGAAGCCAGATATGTTGATAATTCTAAATGATAATGACATGTCAATCTCTGAGAATGTTGGAGGATTAAATAATTACTTCTCAAGAATATGGGCTTCCAAACTTTATAAAGGGATTAAAAGTAATGGTAAAAAGTTTTTAAAGAACATCCCTGCTGCTCATCATCTAGNCCGCACTGTTGAAACTCATATGAAAACAATGGTAGCGCCAGGAGCTATTTTTGAGGAGCTTGGACTAAATTATATTGGGCCAATTGATGGGCATGATATTGATCAACTTTTGAAAGTAATTGGAAATCTAAAGAATTTTGAGGGGCCACAGTTCCTTCACATAATTACAAAAAAAGGTGCTGGATATGATTTAGCTGAAGAGGACAGAATTAAATATCATGCAATATCTAAAACTAATACTTCAAAAAATATAGGAAAAACTAAACCAAAATATCAAGATATATTTAGCAACTGGGTAGTAGACATGGCTAGAGAAGACAGTGATCTTGTTGCAATAACGCCAGCTATGAGGGAAGGATCAGGATTAGTTGAATTTAGTAAAGAGTTTCCAGAGAGATATTTTGATGTTGCAATAGCTGAACAGCATGCTGTTACTTTATCTGCTGGATTAGCCTGTGAAAAAAAGAAGCCNGTGGTAGCAATTTATTCTACATTCCTTCAAAGAGCCTATGATCAACTCATTCATGATGTAGCACTTCAAAACTTAGATGTTACTTTTGCTATTGATAGAGCTGGACTAGTTGGTGAGGATGGGCCTACTCATTCGGGAAACTATGATCTGGTTTACTTAAGGTGCATTCCTAATATGATCGTGATGACTCCATCAGATGAAAATGAAACTAGAAAGCTTTTGACAACTGGCTTTTTNCATAATGGNCCTGCATCAATAAGATATCCAAGAGGATCTGGTCCTAATGTTATTGTTGAGAATGATCTTTCACCNGTTGAAATAGGTAAAGGAAGATTGATTGANGANGGATCAAAANATTTAATTGTNATCAATTTTGGAGCTTTNCTCGATCAAGCAAGAGAAGTTGCAAGTACTCTNGGTCTTACTCTAATAGATATGCGTTTTGTGAAACCTCTTGATGAAGATATTCTTAGAAAATATCTATCTGAAGCACANGCATTTGTTTCAATTGAGGATGGATCAGTAGCTGGTGGTGCAGGAAGTGCGGTTCAAGAGTTTTGTTCAGACAATAACATCAATGTTAAGTCTAAACTTTTCGGCATACCTGATATATTCATTGAGCATCAATCCAGAGAAGAAATGATCGAAGAATGCGGCTTAAAAGCTTCTAGAATAATAAAAGAGATAGAGGAATTAAAATTAGTAGAGTAATTATTCCTGCAACCACATCATCTATCACTATCCCAAAACCATTCTTAAATCTTTGATCAAAATAATTTATTGGGAATGGCTTCAAAATATCAAAGAATCTAAATAGAAGTAAAGCCAGAATTGCGATTATCGTTCTTTCGGATTGTGTGTCAGCAAAATAAATAGCAGGCATTAGTGCAATCCACATTCCTACAAGCTCATCAATAACTATTGACTTGTCATCTTTTACTTCAAGATCTTTTGAAATATATTCACAAACCCAAATAGCTAATAAGAGTACCAAAGAGGTCANCAAGATCATATTTATGTAGTGAGATAAAAAAATAAATAAGAACCATGCAAAAATGGAGCCAAATGTTCCAGGTGCAAATTTTATTAATCCAACACCACCCAATGAAGCAATGAAAAAAAATGGATTTTTTAATGTTTTTTTATTATTCATTATTAACAATTCTAACAATATTTCTTGCTATTGAAGGTGCTGTTGTCCACTTCCCTCCAAAAAGACTCAATAAATTTTTATCTTTTTGTATATAAAAATCTCTTGATGACGAATGAAAATCTTTATCTTTTGATTTAATTAGTGGTCTAACTCCTGCATAACTTCCAATTATTTCATCTTTGTTAATTGGTCTATCAATATAAATATTAATACTTTCTAGAAGGTAATTAACTTCTGAATCTAATATCTCTTTATCTTCAGGTGAACTAACTCTTTGTTCAGTTGTTCCAAGAAGTAAATTGCCTTCGTATGGAAGAGCAAATATATATCTCTGTTTTTTTTGATCCCTGAACATAAGACCATTTTTAATTTTCCTATTAATTACCAGATGACTACCTTTTATGTAATCAATAGTTTTGTTTGTATGAATTTTATTTTGCTTGAGAAATGAAGAGACCCAAGGTCCGGTTGCAATGATTATTTTTTTATATTGTTTATCTTCAATATATCCTTCCGATCTTATACTCTTGATTTCATTATTCTCATAGAAATTTACTCCATTACTTTTACATCTTTTTATAATTTCTTGGCCCACACTTTCCTGCATCAANCCATCATAGAAAGATATACCCGCTGTAATATTATTTTTTATACCAAAAGATAAGAGATCATCTTGTTTATAAAATCTGCCAGTTTTAATATTTGATCGACCAGCAAATGTCTCATAGACTTTTATGCCAACGAAAAACTTAAGAATTTCAAAAGATAATCTTTTTTTTGAGAGAATTATAATTTCCTGAAGTTTTGTTTGATTAGGAAAATTTTCAAGCCACCATTTTCTGTCATTAATTCCATTTTTTACCTCATAAAATTGCAAATTTTCTAAGTATCTTATTCCGCCGTGAATTAGCTTAGTTGTCTTTGAGCTTGTCTCACTCAAGAGTGTTTTCTTTTCATACAGATCAACTTCGTATCCCTCAAGAGATAAAAAATATGCGGAGATTAGTCCTGTTATTCCACCACCCACAATACCAACTTTATTATTCAAATGGATCCCATCCATTTTTTTCAAATGTTATTTCNNAACCATCCTTTTTAACTAAAAGACCTAACTTTTGAATTATTTTCCCAATAAGAAAGAATCCTTGGCTTTTTATATGGTCATCAAGATGGCTTGGCGCTGTAAAACATAGCTCATAATCATCTCCGTGAGTTAAGTCTTTATGATCATTGAGGATGGGAATATCTTCATAACATAATTCAGCACCTACATTTGACTGTTTGCAGATATCACCTAAATCTTTTATGAGCCCATCCGATATATCAATACATGAAGTTGCAAAATCTGAAATATCTTTCGCTTTTTGGAATTGTGGCTTTGGTCTAAGAAAGTCCTTGCAATATATTGAATCTTTTTTGTTGAGCCAGTCGTTGAGACCTTGTTTTGCTTTTCCTAATTGACCTGTTACAAAGATAGAGTCTCCAAGATTTGCACCATTTCTTAGTATTGGTTTTTTAAATGGGTATCCAAAAACATTTACTGAAATATTTAATTCTCCCTTGGTTACATCGCCACCAACGAGATCAACACTAAATTCATCCAAAGTTTCCTTGATACCCCTAGAGAATTTTTCGTACCAAGAGATTTCTTCAATGTCGCTGGTTAGAGCGATAGAAATAAAGGATGGAAAAGAGCCCATTCCTGCCAAATCACTTAGAGCTGTAGTAATAGATCTATAAGCGATATCTTCGGGTCTCATGCTTTCATGGAAGTGGACTCCAATTCTTGAAATATCAACCGAGTGCACTAGCTTTCTGCCTTGAGTATCTATAACAGCGGCATCATCTCCTGAACCTAAAAGAATAGAATCCTTGTGATAAGAGCTGTCAACTAGGTGTTGAAAGCATTTAAGAATGTCAGATTCAGATATCAAGAAGGATATCTTTCAAACAATCCACTTGCTCCCATACCGCCGCCAATACACATAGTTACAACACCAAATTGCTTATCATGAGAATGAAGCTGTCTAACTATATGCCCTACTTGTCTTGAGCCGGTCATACCGAATGGATGGCCTATAGATATAGATCCTCCATCCAGATTAAGTTTTTCCATTGGAATACCNAGCTTATCTCTGCAATACACTACCTGCACTGCAAAGGCCTCATTAAGCTCCCAAATATCTATATCATCCATTGAAAGATTGTAGTTATTTAAAAGTTTTGGAACAGAAAAAACAGGGCCTATACCCATTTCATCTGGCTCACATCCCATGGTTGTAAACCCTCTAAAATATGCTAATGGCTTAAGACCAAGCTCAAGAGCTTTATCTTCTGACATGACCAAGGTTACAGACGCGCCATCAGATAGTTGAGAAGAATTTCCAGCAGTAACTGATCCATTTTCTGGATCAAATACTGGTTTTAAAGAAGCCAATCCATCAAGAGTTGTCTCTGGTCTATTGCACTCATCTTTTTCTACACAATAATCAATTTCTTTTGAGTCGCCAGTTTCTTTATTCATAAGAAGCATTTTTGTTTCCATTGGAATAATTTCATCATCNTATGCTCCAGCTTGCTGAGCTGCTGCTGTTCTCATTTGACTTTCAAAAGCATACTCGTCTTGAGCCTCCCTAGATACGTTATATCTTTTTGCAACCACTTCAGCTGTCATTCCCATTGGGTAGTATATTCCTGGAGACTTTTCAGCAAGTCTTTCATTAACAAAATTATCCATATTTTGCTTACCTTGCATCATAGAAATTGTTTCTGCTCCTCCAGCAATAACAGTGTCATAACAACCAGCCATAATTTGAGATGCCGCCATAGATATTGACTGCATTCCAGAAGAACAATACCTATTTATTGTTGTTCCTCCAGTTGTTATGGGCAGATTAGAGAGAACTGCAGCATTTCTACCAACATTATGCCCCTGAGCACCCTCAGGATTTCCGCACCCCATTATGATATCTTCGACAGCCTCTGGAGGTAAATTGGGATTTCTCTCCAATGTTGCGTTTATGATATGTGCCAACATTTCATCGGGCCTTGTCATATTAAATCCGCCTCTAAATGACTTAGCTAGTCCAGTTCTAACACTATCTACAATTACAGCTGTTTTCATAATTTACTCCAAAATTTACTCTATTATTCTAATCTATCATCCTGTTCTCTTAAAGCTTTATACCATTTGGGAATTATATCGATATTATTTTCTTTGGCTTTTTTAACAAGATAAGGAATGCTAACGGGGCTAAAAGGTAAAACCACAAGTACGCCCATACCTAAGCTTTTAAGTATCTCTGCAAGCTGTTTGTTAGCATTTTCTAGATCTTGCTCCGAAGCCTCGCCCTCAAGATATTTCAGATATAAATCTAACATCTTTGTGTTTTGTACATTTTCTTCTAAAAANGCATCTTTAAGCTTAAGTAGATATTTCCTATACTTGATCATTTAGAATTNATTTAAATATTTATTATATGACAAGAAAAGAGAGAGCATTAATAGTTAAAAAGATTTTAGGTAAAAAATATCCTAATCCACCTATACCACTCAATCATTTCAATAATTTTTCTTTTTTGATAGCCGTTTTACTATCAGCCCAGTGCACTGATGAAAGAGTAAACCAGGTAACTCCCAAGTTATTTAAGTTAGCAAAAAGCCCTCTCGAGATGTCAAAACTATCTGAAAAGAAAATATATTCTATTATTAAGCCTTGTGGTCTGGGTCCTAAAAAATCAAAAGCTATAAAACAGTTGTCAAAAATATTAGTTAAAGAACATAACAGCAAAGTTCCTGAAAGCTTTCATGAGTTAGAAAAATTACCAGGAGTTGGCCACAAAACTGCATCTGTTTTGATGAGTCAGGCTTTTGGTGAACCCGCTTTTCCTGTAGACACTCATGTTCACAGGTTAGCTCAAAGATGGGGACTTACTTCAGGAAAGAATGTAGTGCAAACAGAAAAAGATTTAAAGAAAGTATTCCCACCTGAAGACTGGAATGATTTACATTTGCAATTTATTTTTTGGGGAAGAGAATATTGCCAAGCTAGAGAATGCTTTGGACTGGAGTGTAAAATTTGTAAACAAACATCACCTAAAAGAAAAAAAACTTTTATCCACAAAAAACCATAGTTCATTTAAAATATACTTAATATTTACAAATTGTAATCCTCGATCTTGGAGAAACTTTAAAAATGTCTATGCTTGATAATAAATCTAATCTCAAAACTGATGCAATCTTTTCAAATAAAAAAGATATAGAACTTTATGATGCTGAGCTTTGGGAATCCTTTGAAAAGGAAATGGTTAGACAAGAAGAACATATTGAACTTATAGCTTCAGAAAATTATGCAAGTCAAAGAGTGCTTCAAGCTCAAGGCTCTGTATTAACAAATAAATATGCTGAGGGATACCCTGACAAAAGATATTATGGCGGCTGTGAGTTTGTTGATATTGCTGAGAAGTTGGCAATAGATAGAGCTAAGGAGCTTTTTAATGCTGATTATGCCAATGTTCAGCCTCATTCTGGTTCCTCTGCAAATGCTGCTGCATATTTAGCATTACTTGAGCCAAATGACGCAATACTCGGAATGAGTCTTGATCATGGAGGACACCTTACACATGGATCGAAAGTAAATTTTTCAGGAAGAAACTATAAATCTTTTCAATACGGTTTAAATCCTGAAACACATGATATTNATTATGACCAAGTTCGTGATTTAGCAAAAAAACATAACCCAAAACTNATAATTGCTGGGTTTTCAGCTTTCTCTGGTTTAGTNGANTGGAGNATATTTAGAGAAATTGCNGATGANNTTAATGCTTATTTCTTNGTAGATATGGCCCACATATCNGGACTTGTAGCGGCAGGNATGTATCCNTCACCTGTTCCNTATGCAGATGTTGTNACATCTACGACTCACAAAACACTAAGAGGTCCAAGGTCTGGGATTATTCTTGCAAGAGAGAATGAAGATATACAAAAAAAATTAAACTCCGCAGTTTTTCCAGGATCACAAGGAGGCCCTTTGATGCATGTTGTTGCTGCTAAAGCAGTTTGTTTTAAAGAAGCTCTTGAGCCTGAATTTAAAACTTATATGTCTCAAGTTATTAGTAATGCTAAAACCATGGCGAAGACTATTATTGGAAGAGGGGTCGACATAATAAAAGGCGGCACCGAAAATCATATGATTCTTGTCGACCTTAGAAATAAAGGGATAACAGGAAAGGACTCTGAAAATAAACTTGGTTTAGCTAATATCACAGTAAATAAGAACGCTGTTCCTAACGATCCACAGTCTCCCTTTGTAACATCAGGAATAAGACTTGGAACTCCTGCAGTTACAACAAGAGGCTTTAAAGAGGATGAAATTATTCAAATTTCAAATTGGATCTGCGACATAGTCCTTGATTTAGATAATGAGAAAAAAATTGAGGGAATTAAAAATAAAGCTTTGTCTTTATGCAAAGAATTCCCAGTATATAAGTAATGTATTGTCCTTTTTGCCAAGCAGAAGATACAAAAGTTGTTGATTCAAGAATATTTGCAGATGGCTCTCAAATCAGAAGAAGAAGAAAATGCGATGTTTGCAACGCAAGATTTACAACATTTGAGGTTGCTGATCTAGCTCTTCCAAAGATTATTAAGAATGATGGGAAGCGACAAGAGTTTAATGGTTCTAAGTTAAAAAAGGGGATGCTTAGAGCCCTTGAAAAAAGACCTCTTTCGGCTGAGAAAACAGATGCCCTCTTTTCAAAGATCTTAAGTGATATAAGAGTGCTTGGAGAAAGAGAGATTCACTCTGAAAAAATAGGAGAGATTATGATGAATGCTCTTAAAGATGTTGATCAAGTTGCATATGTCAGATTTGCGTCTGTCTATAGAGATTTCCAGGATATCAGTGATTTTTCAGATGAAATAAAGTCGCTAAGCAAAGAAGACAAGAAAAAGTCTAAAAAGAAATAATGCATGAAATTTTTTTAAAAAGGGCTATTGATCTAGCCCGTAAAGGAAAATATTTAACTAAACCTAACCCTATGGTTGGATGCGTTATAGTCAAAGACAGCGAAGTAATTGCAGAGGGATACCATATGAAATATGGCTCTAATCATGCAGAAATAAATGCGCTTGATGATCTCTATAAAAATAATAATATTTCCGAAGCAGAATTTAGACAGCTCACTTTATACTGCACGCTAGAACCNTGCTGNCATCATGGTAAAACTGGACCTTGNACAGATGCAATAATNAAGTCTGGTATTAAAAAGGTTGTAATCGGGATCAAAGANCCAAACCCAAAAGTTTCTGGATCTGGTATTAAGCAATTGGAGGATAATGGTATTGAAGTCTTATCTGGTTTTTTTGAAGAAGAATTGATTGAACTTAATAAACATTTCTTTTTCAAAAATACTTATAACAGGCCCTACATAGCTGTAAAAATTGCTTCCTCAGCAGATGGAATGTCTCANAGAAAAGATAATACATTTACTTGGATTACCTCTGAACAATCNAGAGATGATGTGCAAATTGTAAGAGCAGGATTTGATGCAATNCTCACTGGCGGCAATACACTCAGGAATGATAATCCTAGGATGAATGCTAGAGTTGATTTCGAAGTTAATCAGCCTCAAAAANTACTTTTAACTTCTCAAGAAATTAATAAAGAATCAAATTTCTTTAAAAGTGGAGATGTAATAATTAACCGNTCATCTGATTTAAATAAAGTAATTACAGANCTATCAAATACAGAAATAAATTCAATTTTAGTTGAAGCGGGTCCAAATTTGGTAAATGCTTTTCTGGATAACGATTTAGTTGATGAAATAATTATATATAAGTCTAATATTACATTGGGAGATGAAGGGGTTTCTTGGTTTGAAAATAAAACTATAGAAAGCTTAGGTTTTGATTTAAAATCCTCTTTTAAAATTAATGATGATAGTAAAGAAACTTATTTAAAAACACCATGAATACAACAAAAGAAATCATTGATGACCTTANAGAAGGGAAAATGGTTATTATCGTCGATGATGAAGATAGGGAGAATGAGGGCGACCTAGTTTGTGCAGCAGATAAAGTTNATTCAGATATTGTTAACTTTATGGCAAAGCATGGAAGAGGCTTAATTTGTCTAACGCTTACCAAAGAAAAGTGCTCTGTTCTGGGCTTAAAACAAATGACTGATTCTAATGAATCCAGTAATAAAACCGCTTTTACTGTATCCATAGAGGCAAAAGAAGGTATAACTACAGGAATTTCTGCTCAAGATAGAGCTACAACTATTCTTGCAGCTGTTAATCCAGATGCAACTAAAAAAGACATTGCTCAACCTGGCCATGTTTTTCCACTGCAAGCAATGGACGGCGGTGTTCTAGCAAGAGCCGGTCATACCGAAGCTTCTTGCGATCTTGCAGAACTTGCAGGATATTCTCCATCAGGTGTCATTTGCGAAATCATGAATGATGACGGCTCAATGGCAAGAAGAGATGATCTTATTGAGTTCGCTAAAAAACATAGTTTAAAGATTGGTACTATTGCTGATTTAATTGATTTTAGACTGACAACTGAAGCAACTGTAAAGGAGGTTGAAAAAAGATCTGTTGAAACAGACTTTGGAGAATTTGAGTTAAGGATTTGGGAAGATATGCTAGAAAAAAACTTCCATTTTTCTTTATCGAAAGGTGATATCCAAAATGTAGATGCCCCATTAGTCAGAGTTCAAACGCANAGCGTTTTACAAGATACGTTAGCAATTAATGATCTTGGAAAGAAGTGGTCAGTTAGGAATTCCCTGGAAAAGATATCAAAATCAGAAGCAGGTGTGTTTGTTTTAATAAATCATAGAGATGCCAGTAGTTATTGGCTCTCTTTACTTGAAGGTAAAGAGCTAACAAAAAAAAGCAGAAGAGTTATTGGAGCCGGATCTCAGATTTTAAGAGATCTGGGGCTCACAAAAATAAAAGTTTTAGGTACCCCAACTCAATATAATAATATTTCTGGATTTAACATTGAAATAGTAGGTTTTGAAAATGACTAAAAATGATGAAATCCTAATTATCTATACCAGCTGGTACACAGACTTTATTAATGANATGACGGATGCGGCTCTNGAAAGATTNGAATCTGAGGATTGTATGATTAAATCNTTTAAAGCACCTGGNTCACTTGANATTCCAGCCTTAGCCAAAGCAAAAATTACTTCTAAAACAAAAGGAATTCTTGCCATAGGAATTATCATTAGAGGTGAAACATCTCATTATGACTTGGTAAGTAATGAAACTTTTAGATCACTGGGGCAGCTAGCTCTTGATTATCCTGATATTTCAATAATAAATGGCGTAATTTGTGTNGATAACAAAGATCAACTTGAAAAAAGATATATCACNACAACNACAAATAATGCCAATGCATTAATAGCTCTCATTAATGAAAAATCTAGCAAAACATAAAATNGCTGTTAAAACTAGAGAAGTCCTAGTTCAAGCAATTTATCAGCATTTATTTGAGAAAACTTCTTCTGAAGAAATATTAGAACAATTTAGAAAAGAGCATCGGTCTGGAAAAGTAGACTTCAAAAGATTTAAACTTTGTGTAGATGCACTCATTGAAGACAACGAGGTTATTGAGAAAACTATTTCAAAAAAAATGAAAATTAAAGAAAATGAAATTGAGCTTATTGATAAAGCAATCTTGTGTCTTGGCATAATAGAAATGAATAATGAAATGGCACCAAGAACTGTTGTCATTGATGAATGTATAAGGTTAACAAAAAAATTCTCTAATCCTGAATCATATAAATTTATAAATGCGAGTTTAGATAAAATTTAGCTGAGATAAATTTATAAATGTATGCTTTGTTCTCTAGAAGGGCCAACAGAGATTATGCTTACTTTGCATTCAACAGTTTCCTCAATGAATTTTACATAATCTTTTAATTTTTGTGGAAGTTCGTCATATGAACTGCATTGACTAGTATCCTCTTGCCATCCTTCGAATCTCTTATAGATAGGTAAGTTGTTGTCATCATAAGCTACGCAAACACGTATATTTTCAAAAGTATCGAGCACATCAGCTTTGGTCATACATAAACTGTCAACAGAGTTTATAAAAATAGCCTTTTTTAAAGCAACAAGATCGAGCCATCCACATCTTCTTGGCCTACCCGTAGTTGCTCCAAATTCATTTCCACGTTTAGCTATTTCTTCTCCATCTTCATCAAATAGCTCAGTTATAAATGGGCCTTCTCCAACTCTTGTTGCATATGCTTTAACAATTCCGATTACATTATTAATATGCTTTGGCCCTATTCCAAGACCTGATGAAACTCCACCAATTGTAGTGCTTGATGAAGTAACATAGGGATAGGTTCCATGATCAATATCAAGGAAAGTCCCCTGCGCACCCTCAAATAAAACCTCTTTACCCTCTTCAGACCAATTCATTAATAAGTCTGTTGTATTAACTGAGAAAGCTTCAGCAAAGTTTTTAAAAGAAAGTAGATTATTTAGGATTTCTTCCTCAGAAAAGGGTTCTGCATCATAAAAATGCTCCAACAATTTATTATGAATCTTAATTAACCTTGAAACTTTTTTTCTTAATAAANTCTCATCTTTTAAGTCACCGAATCTTATTGCTCTTCGTCCAACCTTNTCTTCATAGGCTGGTCCAATGCCTCTTCCTGTTGTGCCAATAAATTCATCTTTATCTCTGACTTGATCAATCTTTATATGACTTGGGAGAATTAATGGGCAGTTTTCACTAATATATAATCGGTCACGTATTTCAACACCAAATTCCTCCAATCCTTCAATTTCTTTTTTAATTGCTTCAAGAGATAGGACTACTCCATTTCCTATAAGGCACTTAACATTTTTATGAAGGACTCCTGATGGTATTAAGTGAAGAACAGTTTGAACCCCATCTACTTTTATTGTGTGGCCAGCGTTATGACCACCTTGGAATCTGCATACTGCATAAATGCTTTCGCTTAAGGCATCAACAATTTTTCCTTTTCCTTCGTCTCCCCATTGCAGACCAAGGATAAGGGTATTGTTAGACATTTTACTTTTCTTCGCCGGAAGAATCTTTGAAATATTTCAGAATCTCTTGATCTGAATCGATCAACATAACATCTGACTTATTGCTGAATGCATCTGGAAGAAGTTCCATAGTTCTAATGAACTCATACCATTCTGGATCCTGATTATGAGCCTCAGCATAAATTGCAGCTGCAGTAGCCTCGCCCTCTCCTCTTAATTGTTGTGATAGCTTATTTGCTTCAGCCAGAATTATTATTCTATCTTTGTCAGCAGATGCAGTGATTTCTCTTGAGAGCTCCTTACCTTCTGATCTTAACTCCTCTGCGAGTCTATTTCTTTCAGTTCTCATTCTTTCGTATACAGAATTACTTAATTCAGGGGGAAGATCTATTCTTTTNACCCTAAAATCAATAACCTCAATGCCAAGGTCAACAACAGACGCAGCTAGATTATCTCTCATTATTCTCATTAGCTCATCACGCTCACCCGAAACAACTTCAGTGACACTTCTCTTACCAAACTGGTTCTTTAATTCGAATTCAGTTCTTTGTCCAAGCAAGTTATTTAAGTTATTAAAGCTTCCACCGGTAGCTTTGTAAAAAAGTAGAACATTACTAATCTTATATTTAACAAATGAATCAACTAACAAATATTTACTTTCATTTGTGAGAATTCTATCTGGATCCTCATCTAGCGATCTAAGCCTAGCATCGAACTTTTTTACTTCTTGAATAATAGGTACTTTAAAATGGAAACCTACGCCTACATCTTCTCTAACTGTTTCTCCAAACTGAAGAACAATTGCTTTTTCACGCTCATCAACAATAAAAAAGCTATTAAATAAAATTAATACAGCAAGGAGAGAAAATAAAACTGTTGAATTCTTAAAAGACATACTTAATCCTCATCCTCATCTTNTGTTTGTTGCAAAATATCACCTAAGGGAAGAAGTGTTATATTGCTTCCNTCGTTGACATCAATCATTATTTTGGTTGAATCTGAATAAACTTTTTTCATAGCATCAAGATGGATTCTCTTTCTAACTACTTCAGGATTCTTTTTATACTCATCATAAACTTCATTAAATCTGACAACTTCACCTTCGGCAGTAAGTATTACTTGTTCTTTATATGCTTCAGCAGCTTTAATAGTTGCCTCAGCCTGACCTCTTGCTTCAGGGACAATAGTAAGAGCATATCTTTCAGCCTCATTTTGAAGCCTAATCTTGTCTTCTCTTGCAGCAACCACATCATCAAAAGCAGCTTTTACAGCAACCGGCGGATCAGTTTTTTCAATGTTAACTTGTTGAACAATTAATCCAGCTTGATAAATATCAAGGTATTCTTGAAGCCTGTCTCCAACATCTTGAGCTATCTTCTCTCTTCCTACTGTTAATGTTTGTTCCAATGAATTATCACCTACAACAAATCTCAATGCACTCTCCGTAGCCTTTCTAAGGCTTGCTTCCGGATCTCTAACATTGAGAACAAAGTCTTTGATATTGCTTATTCTGTATTGAACTGAAACTGTAACATCGACTAAATTCTCGTCTTGTGTAAGCATATTTGCTGTTTGAGAATATCTTCTCGTAAGGGCTACATCCTCTTTAAATCTTTGATCAATTCCAAATAACATAAAGTTAAGACCTTCTGTTGTCTCTTTGTGATACTCGCCAAGTCTTAAGATAACTACCCTTTCACCAGGCTGAACTGTATAGATGGATGCAGATAGATAGACGACTGCTAATATAAAAAATCCATAACCAAGAAATCTACTAGGTGAAAAATTAAAACCGCCGCCTGATGATGAGCCTTTTCCTCCACCAGACTTGCTGCCTAAGATAGAAGAAAATCTCTTTAGAAGATCATCAAANTCTTGATCATTTCCATTGGAGCGATTGCCCCAAGGGTCTTTGTTATCCTGATTATCCCAATTCATAACGCTTATTATATATGTTTAACATTAATATATGGATGAAAGAAGATAATTAAACAAATTATTTTAAAAAATTTGCTCTTCTAAATATTTCTCAATTTCAATAGCTGAGTTGATATCAAAAGTTTTTGAGAAATTAAAACCCCTCATCCAAGTAAGCTGTCTTTTTACCAATTGTCTAGTGGAAATGACGCACTTCTCCTCAAGCTCATTGGCATCTAATTCTCCATTAATTACTTGAATTGCTTCTTTGTAATTAATTGAATTAAGAGCTGGATGATTTTTTGCGATATTGTCTAATTTAATTATTTCTTGAGCTTCTTTAATTAAGCCCATGTTTATCATTTCTACTATTCTTTCTCGTATCCTTGCTTGAAGAATCTCTCTATCGCTTGGAAAAATTCCTAAATTTATAAACTCAAATTCTTCAAAGATATTTTCAGTATCTTCTTTTTTGAAATCAGAAATCTTCTTACCTGATATTTTGAAGACCTCTAGAGCCCTCATTATTCTCTGTTTATCATTTTGCTTTATAGTTTTAGCTGACTCTGGATCTATTTCTTTCANTTCATTAAATAGTTTATCCACTCCTCGATTATCAAGCTCTCGCTGAAGCTCCTCNCTGATAGCTTCATTTGCTTCAGGTATATCATTTATTCCCTTAAATAGTGCATTGAAGTACATCATTGTTCCCCCAACAAGCAAAGGAATCCTATTATTTGAATGCGCTTGCATGACAATTCTGTAGGCCTGATCATAAAAATCTTTNACTGAAAAAATATTTTCTGGATCAGCACTATCAACTAAGTGATGCTTGTATTTTTCAAGGATTTTTTTGGGAGGCTTAGCAGATCCAATATTAAATCTTTTATAAATTTGAACTGAGTCTACGCCTATGATTGAAATTGGAAATTTTTTTATTAAATGAACTGCAGTAGAAGTTTTATTGCATGCAGTTGGTCCAATCAGAGTAATTATTTTCTTTTTAATCTTGCTATTCTGCAATTTACAAACTAGCTCTAATCAATGAAAGTTGGCGCATGGTTGCTCCGATATTCTTTTCAACAACTGTGTTTGCATTACTAATCATACCTTCTCTAAAGTCTTCTTGATTCTTATAGGTTTTGCAAAAAAGTTCAAATATATCCAATGGAGTTCTCACAATGTGTGTTGCATTAGCATTTATGAAAGATTCAACAATATTTTTAAAATTAAAATAGTGTTCTCCCAATATAAATGGGCACTGAGCTATTGCAGGNTCAATAATATTATGGCCTCCTCTNTTTACTAAGCTTCCTCCNACAAAAGCTAGCTGAGCATNTGCNTAAAGTGTGGGAAGAATTCCAAGCGATTTAACTATTAAAATATCTGATGAAGTCTCCTCTTCATTTTCATAAATTGAATTTGATCCCATATTAAGAAAAAGGGCTTTAATTTTATTTGCCCGCTCTGGATGACGAGGCACAACAACTAACTTAACTGATGGAAAATCTCTTTTTATCAGGTTAAAAGATTCCAAAATAATTTTATCCTCTCCCTCATGGGTGGATGCAGCGAGAAAATATGGGTGCTCTAAAAACTTTTTAAAACTTAGTGATTTTGATTTACTAAAATTAGATCCTTGGTCAAATTTAACTGAGCCTGTGACGTGAATATTTTTGCAGCCAAGCTGATGATAGTAATTCTTATCTTCATCTCCTTGAGCCATGACAAGATCAAGATTAGAGAAAACTTTTTTTAAAAAGATATTAAGCTTCATATATTTTTTAAAACTCTTTTTAGATAGTCTTCCATTGCTAATAATAGATGGTATCTCCAGTGCCTTGCATAAATGGATAGAGTTTGGCCAAATTTCTGTCTCAAAAAAGATAGCTGCCTTAGGTTTTACTTTATTTAGAAAGAGCAAAGTAAAAAAATAAAAATCAAATGGCGCATATGCAATATCAACTCGCTTATTATCAAAAAAAAGTTCGTTTGCTTTTTTAAATCCTGTTCCAGTTGTTGTAGTAAGAATGACTTTATGATCCTTTGATAGCTTTCTAACTAAATCACTCGAAGAAATTACTTCTCCTAAACTTACTGAATGAAACCATATTGATTCAAGACCAGGTTCCATAGAAGTTGATAANACGCCAAANCTATTTTTTAGATTCCTTAAATAACTTGGATCTCCAATTGCTTTNAAAAAGATCCTAATAATAAATACTGGGGTTAAAANCAGAAAAATGAGATTATAGATAAAGATAAGCATAGTTTATTACTCTGGTTAGTATAATAACTGCGCAACAGGATTTAAATGAAATTTATCAATCAAAAGATAGGCGTATTTTTTTGGAAGCTAATTNTTGCTCTTCCGATAAGCTTTCAAAATGTTTTAACAAATATTTTATTTTTCCTTCTAAAAAATCCNAATCTTAAAAGAAATATTTTTAGTAGAAAAAATATTGATGCTGCTTTTCCTAACTTGAATAAACAAGAAAAAAGAGATCTTTTTAATAAAAATCTCAAGTCGATGATTCATGGAATATTTGATACTGGTAAAGCNTGGTTTTGGAATGATTCAAAGATAAATTCTTTAATTAAATATGAGATATTTGGTTTAAATAAGCTTATTCCAACAAAAGGTAACCTTCTCATTTTTAAACACTCTCATCATTTAGAGCTGGACTCAAGAATACTTGGAATGCATTGNGAGCTTTACGGGGTAGAAAGAGTACATAACTCACCCTTCATGCAGAAAGTACAAAGCATGGGAAGATTGAAAGGGCTTAATGCTCTCGCTGATAAGAATTCACCAATTACATTCATTAAATGGCTCAAGAAAAATAAAACTGTTCTTTATGCCATTGATCAAGATTATGGCTTAAAGAATAGTTCGAATGTAGATTTTTTTGGCATTAAAACAGCTACTACAAATGCTCCTGTCAAAATTGTAGATGCAACTCAATGCAACGTTTTGTTTTTAAATTCATATTATGACTCAGACAAATTAATTCTTTCTGTTGAAGAGATAAGCATCTCAGATTCAAAATTGATGATTCAAGATATCTCGTCACATATCGAGGCTAGAATTAGAGAGAAGCCNTCAGAATATTTATGGCAACACAGAAGATTCAAATCAACTTTGGGAAAGGAAAGTTTTTATGAGCGCTAAGTTAGATCGGTTTAAGAACATAAAAGGTTTTCTTCACCCAGATGAAGGAAAATTCCTTTATGAGCTCTCTTCAAGAGAATGTAGAGAGAGATTTGCTGTCGAGATTGGCTCCTATTGCGGTAAATCTGCCTGCTATATTGGTTTAGCTTGTAAAGAAAATGATACAAAGTTATTTTCTATTGATCATCATAGAGGATCGGAAGAGCANCAATNTGGTGAAGAGTANTTTGATGAAGAGATCTACGATTATGAAAAGAAAAGAGTTGANACCTATCCTCTTTTTATAAGCAATATAAAAAAATTTGGTCTCATTGATACTGTTATTCCAGTTATTGATAATTCTGTGGAAGCATCAAAAAAAATTGAAGATAACTTAGACCTTGTTTTTATTGATGGAAGTCACACCTTTGAGTCAGCAAGAAATGATTATTTTTCATGGAGAGATAAAATAAGAATTGGCGGTATCCTAGCTATTCATGATATTTATGACTCAGAATTAGAGGGAGGCCAAGCTCCTAAAGAAATTTATGAAAAAGCATTAGTTGAAAACTTTGAGCTAATAGACAGAGTTCACAGCTTGGTTGCTCTCAGAAAGCTAGACTAAGAATACATTTCTTTTTTGTGAGATCCCAAATACACAATCTGCAGCAATGATAACTGCAGCATTTGTCCAAGTTGAGAACTCATCAGGCCATAAAATATCCAATTTATATTGATAGCCAGTTGGGAATATTCCTCTGTTATCTTGGAATCTCATTATTTCTTCTAAAATTTTTCTAGCATCTTCTTTTCTGTTCATTTTTACTAAGCTAATTATAAATTCTGATGATTCCGCAAAAGTTACCCACGGCTCTTCAATAACACATTTAATTCCTAATCCTTCATGGTAAAAATTACTAATAGTCTTATTAATGAGCTCATCATTCCCAATACCACATAAAAAAGGATAATAATTATCCATAGAAAACCTTTTCCTGCTTACGCCATCACGATCAAATTTCTTTGAATTAATTTTTTCTTGATTCAATAGAATTTTTTCATGGCTAGAATCCAAATCTAAAATATCAGCAATGTTTTCATATATTTTTAATGAGATATGAACTGAGCATGAAGCTGTTATTANAGAGTTATCAGAAAATCCATNTTTNTCTTTTGCCCAAAANAAGAATCCATCTGANTCTGCAAAAGTTAAGGTCGAATTATATATATCNTGTATTTCTTTTTTATACTTAAGTAAGTAATCAATATCATTATCAATTAAAAATTTTTGGTATAGGGGAAGAAAAATATAAGGCGAATGATGGCTTTCGAAATGGTTCTTAGTAACTTTTTCATTGATAAATTCTGGNGCGATTTCTCCATCAGCATTTANATTTTTAAANAACCATTCAATGCCCTTATTAAANGCATCCCACTCTTCATATATTGCAAGAGCTATTAAGCACTCNCAGTGATCCCAGGGATCACATTTTCCTNTNTGGTCCCAGTTTATTGATCCACTCTTATTTTGATTCTCAATTATCCAATTCTTAGCAGGAACTAATTGATATTTAATCATTTTCACAACTTCTTAAAATAAAAAGAAGTACTTTTTCCTAAAAATGGATTAAGAAGATTGTCTAAGACCCTCAAAATCATAGGATTTCTTAAAATTTGTATCTCTAATATATTTTTATAAACTTTAACAAGAAAATTGCTGTCTTGAGATGACCAAAATAGACATCTAAGCCACCAATAAGGACTGTGCAAGGCATGATACTTTTCAGTTCTCTCTAAGCTATATCCCTTTTCTTCAACTTTTTCTTGAAGCGCGCTTTTTCTGAATATTCTTACATGACCACCTGGCATATTTTGATAATCCTTAGAGAGCAACCAGCAAATTTTTTCTGGGAAATAAGATGGCACGCTTATGAGCAAATTACCACCAGGCTTAAGCAGTCTTGTTAACTCCTTAAGAGTTGCATCGACATCTGCAACATGCTCTAAAACCTCAGAACAAATTATTGTCTCAAATGCATTATCGCTAAAGGGTAAGTTATAAACAGAGCCTTGGAGAAATGTTGATTCTTTATTAGAAATTGAACTGAATAAAGTTAAATTTGTTTTCCCTTCTTGGAGCGAATCAGAGTCTAAATCAACTCCAACACAAGTTATATCAGGAAACTGATCCATGAAACCAAAAACATGCCTACCAGGACCACATCCAGCATCAAGCATAAAAGAATCTTTTTCTGGACTAATATTATTAAAATTAAACGTTAACATGAATTAAACTTTTCTATTGTCTCTAAAAATTGTTCTTCGTAATCTAATGCAATTTTCTCCCAATTAAAAGTTTCATTTGCATATAGAGATCCTTCTTGAGCAAGATTATTAAATGAAGGTCTATTTAGATAAAAATTTTCTATGCACTCTTTCAGGGCATCTGAATTACCAGGTTCATATAACTGTCCAAAGTCTTGAACAATTTCAGGGAGTGCAGAGGAATTTGAAGAAATTATTGGTGTTCCGCATGCCATTGCCTCAGCTGCAGGAAAACCAAAACCTTCATACAAAGAACTAATAACTGCAAGAGAGCTAGACTGATATTCATATGCAACTTCTTCTTTAGAAAGATTTGTTTTAAAGGAAACATGGTTAGTAAGATTGAGTTGTCTAATAAGCCTTTCTGTATGACCATTCTCTCTGGGATTTCCAATAACTGAAAGTTTCATATTTGGATATTTATCTAGAATTAATGAAATAGCTTTAAGTGTAGTATCTAGTCCTTTTAAAGGAACGTCAGCACTTGCCACAGTTACGATTTTAAAATTTTCTCTCTCTAATACATCATTTTTCTTAAAAACCTCTAGATCCAGTCCATTAGGAATAACGTGGATTCTCTTTGGATCAGTCTTAAAATCAATAGCAATGTCTTTCTTTGAATTTAAAGAGACTGTAATAATCTTTTTAAGTTTGGGTGCTACTTTTTTATTCATTTTAAGGAATGAATACCATCTTTTTTTAAAAAATCTTTGTATATAGCCATTTGAATAAATAAGATCATATTTAAAGTCTTTCGTTATAGGATGATGAATTATTTCAACGAAAGGATAATTTTTTTGAATTTCCAACATCCCTGAACTTAAAGACTGATTATCGATAACGATGTCATAGTCTTTTTTTTGTAAGAGATATTTCTTCACTCTTTCTCCGAAAGAGTACATCTCTGGGAAACCCCCTATCAAGGTCTTAAAAAAATCATAATAATCGAGAGAGTCTTTATCCTTTTTGTTCCAAAGCTTTAAAAGCCTGTCCCTAAAACTAAATGTTTCAAATAAATTCAATCCTTCCAATTTAATTAATTTAATTCCTGGATCGAGAATTGGCATCGGAGGCCCTGAAATAATATCTATCTCATGTCCCCTTCTTGAAAGGGCATTTGAAAGTTCTCTCACAAAAATACCTTGGCCACCTGAAAAAGGTGCGCTCCTATAACTTAAAAGAGCAATCTTTAATTTATGCAAAATATTATTCGATGTATGTCAGCCAGTTTCTTGAATTATTGTCAGTTCCAAGAACTGCATTCTCATAATTTGTTTGTATTTCTTTTGTAATTGGTCCAACAGTCCCATTAGAGATTATCTTTTCATCGATTTTTGTAATCGGGGTAACTTCTACTGCTGTACCAGTGAAAAATGCCTCATCGCATTCAATAATGTGTTCATATGACCAGTCTCCCTCTTCAACTTTATGGCCAAGATCTTTTGCGATATCTATAACCGATTGTCGAGTGATTCCATTTAAACAATTCTTTGTTGTTGGCGTCATAATTAGACCATCTTTTAAAAAGAAAATATTTTCCCCGCTGCCCTCTGAAATATAGTCATCATTATCAAGAATTAATGCCTCATCAGCTCCTTTTGCAACCGCATCTTGCAAGGCAACAATTGAATTTACATAAGTCCCAGTAATTTTATAGTTTGACCAATTGGGGTTTTTATATTGTTTATATGGAGACTTGGCCACAGAAATTCCTTTCTGTTTTGATTCAGGGTCCATATATGAGGGCCATTCCCATGCCGCAATAATTACGTTTACTGATAAATCTTCTGCTCTTAAGCCAAGTGATTCATTTCCTAAATAAATTATTGGTCTGATATATGCCTCATCAAAATTATTTTTAAGCAACACAGTCTTTTGAGCATCAATAATTTCTTCAATAGAATATGGAATATCTATATTTACTATTTTTGCNGCCTCAAAAAGTCTTTCTGTGTGGTCTTTTACCCTGAAAATTGCTGGCCCATTTTCTGTATTGTATGCGCGCACCCCTTCGAAAACACCAACACCATAATGCAGGGTATGCGTCAAAGAATGAACATTGCATTCATCCCATGAAACCAGGTCTCCATTTCTCCAAATCTTTTTATTTTTGTAAGTTAAATCAAACATTCAATTGCATTTTATAATTAATAAAATTGAAGGTATTATGACAAACAAGCTATCAAATCAAAAGNAAATGTCAGAACTTATAAAATCAATATTTAGGGAATATGACATAAGAGGTATTTTCCCAGATGAGCTTAATGAAGATTCGATTGCAAAAATTGCTAAATCTATAGCCCAGAAATGTTTTCAAGAATCAGTGACTGAAGTTGTAATTGCCCGAGATGGAAGATTATCAGGTCCATCTCTTTTGGAATCTCTCCAAGAATCTTTAAATAGGCATGGAATTAATACTATAAATATAGGACTTGCTACAAGTCCTCTTCTTTACTATGCAGCAAAAAAA
>FUFK010046476.1_pt1 | contig 23241 bp, 23 predicted proteins | sample 1021851 | NCBI WGS metagenome assembly FUFK01 (sample SAMEA51879418, study PRJEB19060) | metagenome | reverse complement strand
GTGACCTCGGACTTCCCCGCCATCGCCTGGGAGATGTACCAGTACACGCACAGCGCCGTGATGGTCACCGTTGCCGTCTTCCTGTCGTGGTTCCTGTTCGCCCGCTTCAAAGGCTCACGCTTCGAGTCTCAATTCGCCGAGCAGCATCGCTCCAAGCCGCTGATGATGGCCTTCTTGCTCTGGATTCCGTGGTACCTCAACATCCTGCTCGACATCCCCTCCCACACCCTCCAGTTTTTCCCCACGCCGGTGTTCCACCCGATTTCCGATTTCAGGGTTGACGGCACCCGATGGTCGACCCCCACCGTGCTGTTCACCAACGTGGGGTTGCTGGTGGTGCTGTGGATGTACGTGCTGTGGAAGGACCGCCGGGACACCAACAACGAGGTGTGAGCCCCGTGCGGGATTGGATAAACCAATCCTTAAAGCCGTAATTTGCTGAGTGGAGGGCATGAAAAATCCGTTGTTCTTGTCGGCGGTGGTGATGCTGGCAGGCCTTTCTGGCTGCCTTTCATCGGAGGAAGCGCTCGAAGCGTTTCCCAGCTTCTCTCTGGCCGACCACGAAACCACCACGCACAACAACAGCATGTACGCCGGAACACCGTACGTCGCTTACTTCTCCGCCTCGTGGTGCTCCCACTGCACCCCCACGCTCGACGCCGTCCTCGACGCAGTTCCTGCCGACCACCTGCTGATTTTCAATCTTGAATCCAGTGAAGACTGGAGCGACATGAACGCCTGGAAGGACAAGATGGAATCGGAGTTGGAGCGAACGATTGACCACCCTTTCATTCACGCACCTCCGCTCGCAACGGAGTTGGGTGTGGACGGTCTCCCGACGGTCTTTTTCGTCAACAGCGACGGACTGATCGAGGAGCGCACCAAGGGCCTGCAAACGCCCGACACCATCCAAGGGCACTGGAGCAGCCTGTCCTGATGAAGGATGAATCCATGGAGGGACGACGATGAAGCCGAACAAAACCTCCCCGCCGATCAGCGCAACGCACGTCTTTGAATGCTCAACCGACGAACTGTGGACGCTCATCAGCGCACCGGGCAACCTCAACGACGCCCACCCGTTTTGCAAAACGAACGAAGCGCTGACGTGGAACGGAGAGGAACACGTGGACCGGCTGGAGTACCTCAACGGTCGCACCTACGTCCGAAGGTTTCAGACGTGGAACCCCGGCGAGGGCTACACCCTGCTCATCGGCGAAGAAGCCGGCCCCCAATCCTACGTCGTGTGGACCATCAAGCCAACCGCGGACGGTGGCTCTGAACTGACCATCACGGTCCACCCCTACCTGCTGGCCAACCTGCCCGGTCTGGTGGCCTTCCTGCCTTACAGGCTTTGGATTGTCCCAAGAATGCGAGCCTACCTGCGAAGCGTGGTGGGCGGCTTTGCCCACGTNGCGGCGACCGGCGAAGCCGTACCGCGCAACCGGTTCGGACGCCATGCTTGGTTCTCCTGACCCGATGTGACACCGAAGCAATCATGTTTCTCCTGCGGGTGGCGATGGCATGGTCTTCACGCACGACATGGCGGACTGGCTGAGTTTCAACGTCGACGAGGCGTGGCTCGCCGAGAACATCTCTTGGAAGGATTTCGGCACCGGCGTGCGCTTGGGCAAGCTCAAGCGCGAGGAGAAAACCTCGCTCGTGCTCTACGAAGCGCAGTCCGACGTTGAGGTGGATGCGTTCATGCCCCACAGCCACCCGGGCGGCGAATGCTACGTCGTCCTCGAAGGCGAAGTCTGGGACGAAGACGGCAGCTACCCCACAGGCTCCATCGTCTGGATGGACCCCGAGTCAACGCACACGCCCAAGACGCGGGGTAAGACGCTCATCCTCGTGCTTTGGCCCAAGGGCGTCAAAGCTGCTTAGAGCGGTGAGAACGATGAATGAAATCCTCGTGATCAAAATCAGCCGGTCGTACAGGAAAGGCATGACGGCGGATGAACTCTACCTCGCAACCTCCCGTTCATGGAAACTGTCGATGGAACGATGTCAGCGGGTGTCAACCGTGCTGTGTGTGGCGGAAAACGAGGTGAAGGAAGTCTACTCGGTCGACGAGTGGATTGAATCCATCGATGAAGGCCGGAAGGAGTTCGTTGGCAAGATTGCCCAAGAACCGCTCCGCTCGACATGGCTCGGCCTAGATGCATCCTCCATATCGGCTAAACACAGTCCGATTCGGTACATACCCGAATAAATTGGACCGACGTTGGAACGTTTGCAACTCAGGCTTCGGCTGCGGCTGAAGCATCGTCCATGTTCCAGTGCAGGATACCGCTGAGCGCCGTCATACCCCAAACAACCAGTGGAGGAATCAATTCCGTGGACAGCGACCAACTGTTGTTGCCAACACCCTCCAGTTCAAGCGCACCACAAACCACGAACCAAACCCAGATTGGTCCGCACAGCACGGTGGCCCACCTGGCCTGCTCCTGGCCCGATGTGCCGAAAGCCGCGTAGAGGAGGTAAGCAGAGATGGCCAAGAACACACCGGATATTTCCAGCTGTGCGTCAACATCAGGGTCCGTTTGCAAGAACACACCAACCACGGTGTGAATGACGGCGAGAATGATCAGCCATACCTTGACGTTGCAGATTTTCTTCAACTGGTCCATGTTCAAGCCCCAGTTGCTGTTTCAGCGTCCTGACTGTGCAGATAACCGGCGTAAATGAGGCCGCCCAGCAACACAAACGGTGGAGCGAGGAAGGCAGCGCCCGGCATCTCGTAACCCGTGCCTGGAAGCAAGACGAACATGGCGAGGAAGAAAGCGATCATGATTGAACCGTTGACCATCGCAAACCTTGCTTGTGCGGCTCCATCAAGTGCAAATGCGCATGCGAGCCCCATCGCTCCAAACCCGCACATGAACAATCCAAAAAGCACCTCCATGGCCAACGCCTGGTCGTTGGCGTTGCCCGTCCCCCAGGCACTTTCCGCCCAGGTTTCAGCGTTGATTTGGTTCTCGATTCCACCCAGTAGGGCTATGCCCCCACAGATGATGTACCAGATTTTTGGTTGAAAAATTGTTTTTGCATCCATTGTTTCACTTCGGAACATCCTTCGCCTGCGGTTTTATATTCATTTTGCATACACTGCCTTGTAACCAACGGAAATCAGAGGTCGTATTCACCACCCGAGAGCATCCCCTCGAACAAAAACGGCCCTGCTGGCACGACCGCTGCGATGAAGCCGTGAAGCAGCGCCGTGCGGTTCCAGTGCTTGCCCACACCGAGCAGCAAAAGACCAATGAAGGCCACGAACAGCCCGCCGTGAAGCGAACCGAACAGCGTGACCATCTCTGGCTCGCCAGCGATGTACTTCAGCGGCATGGCGTAAAACATCAGAACGAGGAAGGACAGCCCTTCCAAATAACCAACCAAGGTCACCCAGCGTTTCACGCTTTGACCTCGACCATCGGTCTACTTGAACCGCACGAGGGGCATTCCTGGTCGTCGCTGTCGCCGTAATCGTGTTTGCAGGCCGGGCACACGGCCGCCAGTTCCATCTTCCCCATGGCTTCCACCGCCTCCCCCTGCAGGGAAAGATAGCCGCTGTTGACGTTGCCAACGGTGTAGCGCCCGGCACCTCCGAGGCGAACCAAAAGATCAGGTGGAAGGGTCACGGTGCCCGTTTCGTCGATGATCAGTTCTCGGTCCTGACTGAGGTTCTCCACGTCGACACCCTCGCCGTGCTCGGCGACGAAACGCCCGTCGCGCAGTTCAAGCGANCGATTGGCAAACGCAGCCACCTCCTTTGAGTGGGTGACGATGAGGAACGAAACTCCGTCGTTTTGGTGCAGGTCCTTGAACAGCGCCAAGACCTCGCGACTGGTGACCGGGTCCAACGCACCCGTCGGCTCGTCGGCCAGGATGAGACGGGGTTGGGTGATGAGCGCACGAGCGATGGCCACGCGTTGCTGTTCGCCACCGCTCAACATCGCTGGAAGGGCGTTGCTTCGATGCCCCATGCCCAATCTTGTGAGCATGGCGTCGGCAAGGGCGAGCGCTTTCTTGGAAGAAACACCCTGATGTCGCAACGGCTGAGCAACGTTGTCCCGTGCGTTGAGGTCCGGGAGCAAATTGCCCTCCTGGAAGATGAACGAGACCGTCTTTTGACGGAGTTCAACCAGTTCTTGGCCCGTGAGCCGAGTCATGTTCTTTCCACTCAAACTGACGGACCCGGCGCTGGGCTTCATCAGCCCTCCAAGGCACTTCATGAGGGTGGATTTTCCGGAGCCTGAGGGTCCGACCACGGCGATGGCTTCCCCGGCCTTCATGTCGATGTGAAGGCCTCGAAGAGCAACGACGTTGCCGTCTTCGGCTTTGGATTCGTAGACGTGGTAGAGGCCGTCGGCTTGCAAAATGGTCTCGGTCATCTTCACTCCCCCTTCAGCACGCTGGCCAAGTCCGCCTTGAGGGCCCGACGCGTCGTCACCAACAACGCCACCACGACCGCACCGAACACCGCCAAGGACACGAGAATGATCTGCGTCCACGGATAGACGAGCGTCCGCTGGATGGTCGTTGAAGAGCCACCAAAGATTTGGAAGATGAAGCCAAAGACGTCGAAGAACCCGTTGAACGAGAGCGCCAAACCAACGCCGAGAACGATGCCCAGAATCATGGAGACCATGACGATGGAGAGGATCTCAAACAGCACCAAGCGGATGATTTGCGTCGGTGAAGCACCGATGGCTTGGAGCACGGCCAACTCCTTTTGACGCTGGCTGAGCACCAAGGACAAAAACACGAAGCTCGATGCTACAGCGGCCACGCTGGCCACGACGAATTGCAACGAAAGCAGCCCCGGCGTGCCGAAAATCAATCCGCCGTTTCGTTCAACGTCCTTGTGCGTGCTGGACCAATCCTCCACGCTGGAAACCCGAGCGTCGGCGGCGATGGTTGCACCCAAGGCCTCGAGTTGCTCGCCGTCAACGCCGCTCACGTCGACGATCCACGTGGTGGAGCTGAAATTGTCAGCCTCGGCGTCGCCGATGAACGCGCGCCAAGAGGATTCTCCGATGATGATGCCATCAGCGTTGCTAACACCGGGGATGTATTCGTGAACACCCACGTAGTGCATCTCGTGGGTGAACGGCGTGATGTCGAACCTGAGTTGGGTGTTGGCGAGGAAAAATTCGCCCATGAGAGGGGTGATGTCTTCCGAAAAGCCATCCGCACAACCCGTGTCGTCCGAGTTGCTTCCGTCCGGACAGGTCGTGTTGCTGAGCACGGCCAGGGAGAGGTCCATCCGGCCGAGGCCGGTGCCCCACGCACCCTGCAAATTCGCGTTGACCAAAACGGTGTTCTCGAGGCTTCCTTCACCGCCGAAACTGGCGATGACCGCATTGGTCAGGTTGGCGCCCGTCAGGTCTGCGCCCGTCAGGTCGGTTTCAAAGAACAGCGACTCGCTGAGGTTCGTCTCCGAGAGATCGGTTCCTGAAAAATTGCTCAGAGCAAAGTCGGCGAGGCTGATGTTACGCCCGCTCAAATCCTGATCAGGGATGGTGAGGCCGGACCAGTCGCGATGCATAAAGGAAGCATACGCCTCTACTATGCCAAAGGGAGAGAGGGGTTCACCCGAGAACCCGCCTTGCGTGATGTTGGCTTCTCTCTTCTCCCAAACAAAGACGATGTTGTCGGATTTGCCACTTGGGTCGTTCTTTTCGAGAAGCACGTCGCCAAGTTCGTTCTCCTCACCGCCCCGGTCGGAACCGGCCAAATCAAGAGCGTACGCTGCATCAGGACCCGCCGAGAACCCACCCGCCGCGTAGGCTGCGAGCGCGGCCGATGGACGGGTCCCCGGGAGCGCTTGGTCGCTCCACCGCAACACGTCGCCGTTTCCGTCCAGCAACACGTAGGCCTGGAGCGTGTCGCCCCCGCTGTTGTCCGCCAGCCCCAACTCGGGCACGCTCGTGGCCAGAGGCGTGACATCGGTGCTCGTGAATTCGCTCACCAGCGCCACCAAGTCCGATTCGTTGGCGGGTTCTTCCATGGTGATTTTCAAGTCCGAGCCGACCGTGGCATCGACGGTCTTCTCGTCAACCAGGGTTCCCGTGTAGCCCTGCACGGCTGCAAGCGTGACGATGGAGAGGGTGAGCAGCATGATTACGGCCAGTCGGTTCACCGATTCGGCCGAGCCCGACCCCTTCAGACCCCGCTTAACGTCGTTGAGCAGCGGCGTGCGACCGAAGATGACCTGCATGATCTGCGGCCCTTTGGCTCCGATTCGACCGAGCAAGAGCGCCCCACCGATCCACAGCGCAAAGGGTCCGAAGATGCTGATGAGGCCCTCGAGGAAGAAGTTGGAAACAACGCCGTCGCCGTTGCCGTTGGCCTCCAACCACGTGTCGGCGACCGCCAACATACCGAACAGGAAGGCCAACCAGTGCAACCAACGCTTTGGTTCGGCAACCTGGGATGTTTTTCGCACCCCCTCTTCAATTTCAAGCTCGATGAAGCGGCGTGCGCGACTGCGTCCGAACAACAGCGCCAGACCCAGCGTCGTCACGGCGGTAAACACGGTGGCTCCGACCGAAAGCGTCGGGTTGACGTCGAAGTCACCGGTTCTGAATTCCATGAAGCCTACGGCGGAGAGCACGACGGGGACGGCGAGCAAGGCCAGCAAATACCCAGCCAGCCACGCAACGGACGACATCACGAAGAGTTCCAGCAGGACCATGCCCTGCAGGCTTTGCCCGTCGGCACCGATCACCCGGTGGATGCTGACCTCTCGGCGCCGTTGTTCCAAGGAGAGGACGAGCCCGTAAATGAGGACTGAAATGGAAAGGACCACGATTGGAATCATGATGATGTAGTCAAAGATCTGAATCAGGCCGAGGAAGATGTTCAGGAAGGTGATGGTGCCGCTGATGATGTCCGTGTAGTAGAGTTCGACCTCCTCGTCCGTGTACGAACCGTCTTGCACGGCCTTTCCAAGGGCTTCCAACCATTCCGCAGCCTCAGCGGTGGACGACGTGGGCAGCGCTCCTCGGTCAATGGTTACGCCCAGGTACACGTGGTCGTTGTCCATCAGCACGCGACGCTGATCTTCGGTGAGCACCTCCCAGGTGGAAAAGATGGGGTTGAAGGGAAGGGTTGGATTGCCAAACGGCCAGGGTTCGTAGATGCCCATCACCGTCAGGTTTTCGATCGTCATGGACATTCGACAGTACATCATTTCGTTGTTTTCAACCGTCACCTCACCGGCGCAGTTGTCGTCGGTGACCGTGCCCTCAAAGATGGTTGACTCGTCCACGACGTAAGCGAAGGTCAGCGATTCAAGGACGTCCCCCACGCTGGCTTGAGCCTCGCTGGCAATGGTTGAAGGGAGAATGATGCCTTGGGATTGATTCATTTCTTCCGGGCTCGGCCATTCTCCGGACCCCGCAATGATGCTGGGGCCGTACCGTTCAGCCAACTCACCGTCAAAGGCTTCCGGGCCGTAGAAACGAATCGCCCGCTGGTCGGAAATGGGCGGCCCGTTTTCTTCGGCTTCTGGATAATCAAACGTGACGTTCGACCACAGGGGATTGTCGTTGTCGCTGATCCCGCGCATCTCCAACGGTTGGGCGACAACGAAGTCAAAGTTGAACAGTCCACCGCTGTGAATGCCCTGCCGTCCAAGAACAAGGGTGCAGTCGCTGAACTGCGAGAATTCTTCGCGCAATTCATCGCACACCTCGACCATCGTCGCCGTGTTGTTTGACCACCCACTTGCGTTTTCGACCGGTGTCCGTGCGTACTCGATTTTGGCATCGATGGGTTCGGATTTGAGCGATTCCTCAAAGAAAAGTTGCGACAGTCCAACGCCGTAGGCGAGAACGGTGGTGATGACAAGGGAGGCCAGAAACACACCGGCGATGACGGCCAGACCGCGTTCTTTTCCCCGCCACGCGCCCTGCCCTGCGAGGCGCAGTCGGCTGGGGAGTTCCGAGAGACGATGCGTGAAGCGATTGAGACGGGACCTTCCCACGGAGAAATCGGCGGGTTTCAGACCGTCTGGACGTTCACTCACTCCTCCTCACCTCCATCGTCGTCCAAGCCCCACGCCGAGCGGATGTCGGAAGCCTCGGTCTTACCGTCGTTGAGCAAAAGCATGCGGTCGGCGTTGGACGCCAAATCCGGGTCGTGGGTCACCATGAGAATGGAAATCGGGTTCGCTTCGTCGTGGCAGAGTTCTTTGAAGAGTGCCATCACCTCTTTTCCGCTGGCGATGTCGAGGTTTCCCGTGGGTTCGTCAGCGAGCAAGACCGGGCGGTTGCCTGCGATGGCTCGTGCGATGGCCACGCGCTGCTGTTGGCCGCCCGAGAGCTGGTCGGGAATGAAATGCATGCGGTCGCTCAGACCCACTTTTTCAAGGGCATTCTTTGCAGCCGCTTCGGCTTCGAGCGACGGCATGCCCGAGAGTTCGAGGGCCACGGCAACGTTGTCAATGGCCGTCAAGTTGTCCAACAGATGAAAGTCCTGAAAGATCCAGCCCACGAGCTCTCGACGAACATCGACGACGCTTGAAGGGCCCTTGAGGCCGTAGGAACGCTCACCCAGCGTGATGGACCCTCCGTCGCCCGCCAGCAAACCGCCGATGATGTTGAGCAGCGTGGACTTTCCCGAGCCGGACGGGCCCATCAAAGCGACCATTTCGCCCCGCTTGATGTTCATGTCCACGCCCTTCAAGACGTGAAGTTTGTTTGACCCGGAACCGAACGCTTTGGTGAGGCCCTCGACTGATAACATCTCGGCACCTTTCATATCAACGCAGGCCGAAGGTGTATATCAACCGATGTTTGAAACGCCCATTGGTCCGGCTGATGAACAANCCAAATCAATGCAGAAATTTCTACCAACTTTCGGAGAAACCATCAAAATAATCGGCGGCCACTGGACACCAATGGACGAGCGCTCACCATGGGATGAGAAGGTGGAAGTACTCGTCTCGTTGGGTTATAGCCGGGGCAATGCTCAGAGGAAGGCCGATGAATATTATGAACGTCCAGCAAATCGCCCACAGCCTCGGCTGGAGCGCATCGGCGGCGTGNTGTCCGGGCTCTTTCTNATATCGTTTGGAACGCCCTTTGTCCTTGTACCGCCGTGGTTCACATGGCTTGAAATGAACGCCGGAGGCGGTNTCGCCTCGTTTCTCTTCTGTTTCTCCATTCCGTTCATTTTCGGAGGCGGGCTTGTCATCTGGCTCGGTGGGCATCTCTTGGTTAACTCGATCATGGGCGTGGAGCGGACGCATCCCTTGTTTGTGCAGCGGACGCGTCCCCCGTATGGGTCGACCAGAGGCGTGGAGGATTCGAACCGCTCGCAAGACATCGAAGATGTGAGAGAGGACGCCTGGGCCTCGAACGATGAAACCAGCCCGTACGCCTCGTCCGCCTACCCGTCGATGAAGGACCTCATCAAGGCAGCCGGAAACGACGGGCAGGACCTTGCAGGCGCCGTCGAGGCGCCCCTTGTTTCGCCGTCGGAAGCCAAGGACGACGCCGACGCTGGAGCCGGCTTTTGGGAGAACCTACCGGCGACCGACGATGAAGGCTGAGGCTCAACACCGGTTCAAACAGCGAGGCCGGCCGCTTTTGCCTGTCGCCTCATCAGGCGGCCAAAGAGCGGCGGCACAAGCGCCAACCAGAACATACCGTAGTAGCCGAACGGGAGTTGAGGGGCCTCGTCGTGGACGTCGAGCCGCTGGTAGGGGGTGCTGGCTTTGAGGTGGTGGGAAGGGTGCAGCGGGAGTTCCATCAACGTCCAGCGGGAGAGTCGATGCCGGCTTTCCCACGCGTGGGTGGCGTTTGGACGTTCGTCGTCGCCACGGCGCAGACCGTGGTGTTGGAGGTAGTTCACGAACTCGAGCAGGTAAATNGCGACAGCGGCTTGGGCGAGGTAAGCCACCAAGTACGGCAGACCGGCAACCGCCAGCGCAACCAAGAACAGTGCTTCCACGGAGAGGGCTCGTTTCGTGTCGGCAGGGCGGGCGTTGAAGGCACCTCGGACCTGCCGGGGGATGGTTTGCAGCACGTGGTAGTAGACGCTGCGACCCCACGGCGAGGAGGTCGGGTCGACGTCGCGAGCCCAGTGCCGATGGTGGGTGTGGTTGTGTTCGGTGGTGAAGTGAAGGTACAGCACGGAAAACAGCGAGAGGCGAGCGGTCCACCAGCTCTTCGAGCGCGGCCGGCGATGGCCCAACTCGTGAGCTGCAACGATGCCCGAGGCGCCGTTGGTCAGACCGGCCGAGGCCGCACCCAAGCCAACCATGAGCGTCAGGCCGTCGAGGCTGACGCGCCACAGCAGGACGGCCACCATGATCGGGACGAACACGGCGTGCAAGTGAACGATGATGTCGTGAGCCCTTCCCTCCTGGAGGGGTTCCGTGTCGCTGGACTGACCGAGCACCAGTTCGATGAAGGGATAGACGCCGAGGAACAGCACAAGCGGAAGCGCCATGTACGGGCCACCGGCCACGAGACAGCCCGCCGTGATCACCGGCGTCAGCAAACCCCACAGGTGGGGCACCCACGTCCAACGGTCGCTCATCAACGGTTCTGGACACGCTGTGACTTGTAAACCATGGCCTCAGTTCATGCCGAGCCAGTCTCGAAGACGTGCGGACAGGCTGCGTCGGGTGAAAATCCCGTTCCTGATCACCTGGGCGTCCATCGTCTCGACGACGTAGCGTTCAAGGTAGTCGTCCACTCAAATCATCCTCCTGGATTGAACCTCGCCGCGACGATCAACGCCTGCCCTGTAGAACGCAACAGCGGTCATCCAACGGTCCCAAAACGACCGCTTGAACACCCCGTTNCGGTACGTAAAGTTCGAAACAGCTTGCTCGATGTAGGTCTCCAATTCGTGGTCCATGCTTCTCTCCTGAAAGGGTTGCTTCTTTCACTTAGAATGTGGTGCCGGACCTATATGAATCACCGGTAAAAATGCCAACACGAGGATGTTAAAATAAAACCAGGTGTAGTTTAATACATTGAAAGCGTCGACGATTGGCCCGAACAGCGGAGCGGCGACCACCCCTCGTCAGGCGAGTCCTTGATAGGTTCGAGCGCCCGCAGGTGATTCATCCGAGCCACCCCCGACCGGCATCAGCCCACCGAGGACCGTGGCTCCAGGAGTGAGCCCCGTGGCAGGTATGGACCCGCAATTGAAAGCCAAATTGCAGAAGCAACGCTACCACATCGTCGGTGAACACGGCGGGGTCAAAACATGCCACTGGACAAAAGAATCCCTGCTGCGGGACCGTCAGTGCTACAAAGGGAAATTCTACGGCGTTCAAAGCCACAATTGCATGCAAATGTCGCCGGTCGTTGACCAGTGCAACCTTGCCTGCACCTACTGCTGGCGTGAACCGCACATGGACACGCTGGAATTGACCGATCAGGACCCGATGGATTTGCTGTACGAATCGGTTCGCGCTCAGCGGCGACTGCTGTCGGGCTTCGGTGGAAATCCAAAGGTGCCTCGTGAGAAATGGCTCGACGCTCAAAACCCGAAACACGTCGCCATTTCGCTGAACGGAGAACCCACGCTCTACACCCGTCTCGCCGAATACATGGACCTCTGCCACAAGCACGGGATGACGACGATGCTGGTGACGAACGGCACCCTGCCGAAGGTGCTCGAGAAACTCGACACCCTGCCCACCCAGCTCTATGTTTCGGTGGACGCACCCAACAAAGCAGTGTTCGATGCCGTCTGCCGTCCAAAATGGAACAGCGGGGCGTGGGATCAGTTTGAGAAAACGATTGACCTTTTACCGTCCCTTGACACCCGCATCGTTTGTCGACACACGCTGATGAAAGGGGTGAACATGAGCGANGNACACATCGAGCAGTTTGCTGCACTCGACAATCGAGCCGACCCGGATTTCATCGAAAACAAAGGGTACGTTTACGTCGGTCACAGTCGTGAAAACTTGGCCATGGAAAACATGCCGACCCACGACGACATCATGGACTTCTCCGACAAAATAGCCCCGCTTACGGCGCGAAAGGTGCTCTCGGATTCTCGACCCAGCAGGGTTGCGCTGGTCGGCACCGAGATCACCCCCCTTCCGATTCCAGAACCGACGATGTTTTTCCCGGACGACCTCGGCATCGCTCCTCCGGTCAAGCACCTTCCCGTCGTGTCCTGAGACGTCGTTCCCGGAACGCAACCTCCCCCAATGCCCGAACAAATCGTTAAGTTGGTTGCGCAGAGGTTTGCGCCCATGGGGAGAAAAGGCGTGCTGCTGATGAACGTCGGGACGCCCGATGAACCGACGGTTGCATCGGTGAAAACCTACCTCCGTGAATTTCTTCTCGACCCCGACGTCATCGACATCCCCGCCCCGCTGCGCCATCTCCTCGTTCGCGGCATCATCTTGAACACACGTCCCCGGAAAATCGCGCCGCTCTACAAGAAAATCTGGATGGAGGACGGCTCCCCGTTGCGCGTGTACTCCAAACGGGTGACGGACAACTTGAGCGGACTCAACCAGGACATTGACTTCGAATTCGCCATGCGCTACGGCAACCCGAGCATTCGGCACGGACTGGAACAACTCCGACGTCGGGGCGTGGAGGAACTTCTGCTGCTTCCCATGTTCCCGCATTACGCCCAAGCGACCACGGAATCCTCGCTCAAGCACGCGCACAAGCAGCTCGCTGCCATCGGTTGGACGCCGACCCTGCTGGAAATGGACCATTTTGAGACGGCCGAGGAATTCATCGGCCCACTCACCGATTCCATTCGACCGCATCTGTCCGAGGACACCCACCTGCTCTTCTCCTACCACGGCCTGCCGGTTTCGCACGTGAAGCGCATCGACGCTTCGAGCAACCACTGTCAAAAAGTCGAAAACTGCTGCGCAGTGCCTTGCGAGGCCAACCGACTGTGCTACGGACGCCACTGCTTTGAAACGACCATGGCGGTGGTTGAACGGCTCGGATTGACACCCGACCAGTGGAGCTTGAGCTACCAGAGTCGTCTCGGGCCCGTCAAGTGGTTGGAACCCTCGACCACCAAAACCGTGGAAGCACTGGTGAAGAACGGCGTGAAAAAACTCGCCATCGTGGCCCCCGCTTTCCTCGCGGACGGACTCGAAACCCTTGAGGAACTCAACATTGGTATTCGCGAGGAGTTCATGGAACACGGTGGTACGGAACTGAAGGTCATCAACTGCTTGAACGACGACCAGCAGTGGATCGAAGGCCTTGAACAACTCATTCGAAAAGAGTTCGACACCGTCGCAGCCTAGAACACCTCGGCGATTCGCTCGGCTTCGGCGACCACGTGCGTGATGGACACGCCACTGTAAAACCATCCCGCCCGTGTAAAGCCCGGCTCATCGGTTGACAGCGAAGCCATGTAGCCGGGCGGATAGGATGGAATGCGGCGCTCACCGATTCGCTCAAACACAACCGGTTCGGCGTCGCACAAATAGAGGCTCAACGACCGTTTGACGTCCTCGTCGGTTGCGCCTCGCACGGCGGGTGACATCAGCCGGAACAAACGATGACCGGACGGCGCTCGAGATGAGCCGTGAACGTCGCTTTCGTGCAGCACGCCGCTGATCGGTGCGTTTTCGTCAGGAATGAGCGTTCCGTATCCCACGGGCACCGAACGAGCGTCGGCCTCGGTAAAACCCACGGCGTACACGGACAAGCGAGTGAATTCGGTGGGCTCCCTGTGGAGGGGAGCGCACCAAACGATCGACGAAAGGGGTTGGCCTCGCTCCGCCGCCAGCGCCTCGGGAGAGGCNACGGACACACCCAAAGAGCAGTGGACGTTGTCCAGTTGCTCGAGGCGTTCAACCAACCGGTCGACAAGGGTCTGAAAACCACCTGCAAAGGACGCCGTGGCTCCTTTTCTGGGCGTGAACAGCGGGTACGTGGCGTTCATCTTTCGCCTTACAACCGAGGGTTTGACGGGGGGATTGGCTCCGTACTTCGTCATCGAGGGCATCAAAAAATCAGCGTCCACGTTGGCGGCCAGGTCGTTGACGATGCCGAGGGTCATGGCGTCTGCCANAGCGCCGAGCGGAACCGTCTGAGCGACCGATTGTTTGCCCTTGCGAGAGGACCGCACGCCTCGAAGCACCTTCAGGGGGCCGCGGCGCAGAACCATCAGGGGCGACAGTTTCGTCCGCTTTCCGTTGACGTGAATCCAGCGGCTCGAAGCAGCCGGGTTTGACGGAGCGAACGCTTCGCCCAGTTCGAGGTCGCGAACCAGCCGCCAAAACGCAGGGTGGGCCCTCGCGGCGTTGACGGCAACGTCGCACAACCATTCTCCGTTCGACCACGTTTCGACGGCGCCCCCGAGGCGGTCGCTTTTTTCGATGAGTTCGATGCGCAAATCGGGNCGTTTGGTCGCCAGACGGTAGGCGACGCAGAGCCCCGAGAGACCTCCACCAACCACCAAGACCGAGCTGGCCTCAGCCAAGCCCTTCGCAACCAGAAGAGGGCGACGAAGTTCGTCGCCGTAACGAGTCCACTCCTCCTCGGAAAACACGCCATCACCTGCTGAGCCAATCGACCGGTTGATGCAGCACGTCGAGCAGGGCCGCTTCGTCGCTGCCGGGTTTTGCTTCGTGACAGTATTCCCACCGGGCCGTGAGCGGAAGCGACATCAGGATGCTTTCGATTCGTCCGTTGGTCGTCAATCCAAACTTGGTGCCGCGGTCGTATACGAGGTTGAACTCCACGTAGCGTCCTCGACGAAGTTGCTGCCATGCCTTTTGTTGAGGTGTGAACGGCAGGTCGATGCGACGCTCCAAAATGGGCATGTAAGCCTCGAGAAATTTCGAAGCAACGTCGTCCACGAAGGCAAAGCACGCGTCTTTACCGCCGGTGCGCAGGTCGTCGAAGAAAATACCACCAACGCCGCGTCGTTCGCCTCGATGTGGAATGTGAAAGTAATCGTCGCACCAGCGCTTGAACCGCTCGTAATCGGCGACCTCGTGGCGATCGCACGCCGCTTTGTGAACGCTGTGAAAATGAACGGCGTCCTCTTCAAACAGATAGGAGGGCGTTAGATCAGAACCTCCACCGAACCACCAGCTGCCCTCGCGCTCGCCGTCCCCGCGCTCGAAATAGCGGTAGTTGGCGTGAACGGTGGGGGCCATCGGATTGTGCGGGTGAAGCACCAAACTCAACCCCGTAGCAAAAAACGAGAGGTCGTCGCCGTCGAGGTCGTGCCCTCCGCCCATTTTTGCCGCTGCTTCAGGACTCAAGGTTCCCTGAACCACGCTGACGTTGACACCGGCTTTCTCAAACACTGCGCCGTCGGAAAACACCCGACTTCGTCCGCCTCCACCCTCTTCTCGCGTCCACCGGTCTTCCCGGTAGGTCACGCCGTCAATCGCTTCAACGGCTGCGCATATGGAGTCCTGCAGACGATGAACCATATCGACCATGGTTTGCCTCATGACGAGTCACCCGTGATCAATCGCAGGACGGCTTCGACGCAGTCGATCTTCGCTCCGGGGGCGAAACCATGGCCGAGATTGAACACGTGGCCGGGGGCGTCGCCGGCCTCGTCCAGAACTCGCTGAGCCGCGGCGGTCGCTGCCTCGGGCGAGCCGTGCATGCGAGAGGGGTCGAGGTTGCCTTGGAAAGCGAACCGGTCGCCGTGCGCCGTCCGGTTTGCTCGAAGATCGTCTCGCCAGTCCAGCGAAACCGCATCGATGTCCAACGTTCGAATCAACCCGTGGAGGTGTGCGCTTCCTTTGGCGTAGTGAATGAGCGGTACGCGTTGGTCTGCTCTCTCCCTGAACACCTCAACGGCGCGCTGGGTCGCCGGCAGGGCGATGGCTCGATAGTCGTCCACCGAAAGGAGTCCCGCCCACGTGTCGAAGAGTTGAACGGCGTGCGCTCCACCGTGGTTCACCTGGTCGGCCAGCAAATCGCCAACGGCTTCAGCCATTCGCATCAGCAGGCGCTCGGAGGCCTCTCGGTCGGAGAAAACCTTGGCCCTCGTGTTGTGGAACTCCTTGTCGCCCGTGCCACCGGCCATCAGATACAGGCTGGTCGTCCAGGGGCATCCTGCGAAGCCGAGACGGGCGATGTCGGAGCGTTCCTCGCCGATGGCTCTGAGGGCGTCGGCGGCCCACGGTGCGTGCTTGCGTGCTGAAAACGCAGTCCAGTCGTCGACCTCATCGAACGCAAAGGAATCGATTCGGATGCCGCCGCCGTACTCAACCTCGTAGCCAAAGGCAGGCAGCGGGGTGAGGATGTCGCTGAAGACGATGGCGGCGTCCAGTGAGCCGTACCGTTCGAGGGGTTGCATGGTGATGGTGGTGCACAGGTCGAGGTCCTTGCAGCGCTCCCAAAACGAGTGTTCGGCGGCGAGTTTTCGGTATTCGGGGAGGTGACGTCCCGCCTGGCGCATGAACCACACCGGTGTTCGGTCCACCGGTTGAAGCTGCAACGCCGCGACGATGCGTTCCATGCCGTTCATGCTCACCACTCCATGGTGGACAGGGCGTCGTCCATGGCCTCAACCATACCGAGAATGTGGCTTTCGTCGTGGGACGTGGAGATGAAACCGATTTCGTAGGCCGACGGAGCCAGCATGTAGCCTCGTTCCAACAGCGCTCGGTGAACATCGGCGTACAGCCCTGCAGCGTCGCTGGGGATTTGGTCGGCTCGAATCGCCGGGTCGCCGTCTCCGGGGGAAAGCCAGAACAGACTTTCTCGCCGCACCAGCCTCATCGGGTTCCCGTGTTTTTCAAGCACGGCCCCGAGTCGTTCCTCCAACAACGCACCCAGTCGCTCCATGTACTCGTACGCCTCGTCGTCGAGGAGATCGAGGGTCTTGGCGCCTGCGGCCATGGCGAGTGGATTCCCCGACAGGGTTCCTGCCTGATAGACCGGGCCGAGCGGCGAGAGCTGTTCCATGATTTCGCTTCGAGCCCCGTATGCACCGACGGGCAACCCGCCTCCGATCACCTTTCCGAGCGCCGTGAGGTCGGGGGTGACCCCGCACATGTCGCCGAAACTCCCCTCTTGGAATCGGAACCCGCTGATGACTTCGTCAAAGATGAGCAGAGCACCGTGCTGGTCGCAAAGAGCCCTCAACCCCTTCAGGAATTCAGGACGCTGAATCAACAGGCCGTTGTTGGCTGGCAGTGGCTCGATGACCACAGCCGCGATGTTGTCGCCGTGTTCGTTGAAAGCATACTCAACGGCTTCGAGGTCGTCCAGCGGGCAGATGAGCGTGGTCGCGACCGTGTCCTGCGGGATGCCGGGGCTGCTGGCGATGCCGAACGTCGCTAAACCGCTTCCTGACGAGACCATCAGGGCGTCGACGTGGCCGTGATAGCAGCCCTCAAACTTCACCAAAATGTCTCGCCCCGTGTACCCACGAGCCAGTCGCACCGCGCTCATGACGGCCTCCGTGCCGGAGGACACGAAGCGAACCTTGTCCATGTGAGCGAAGCGGTTTTTGACCCGTTTGGCCAGTTCGATTTCACCGAGATGCGGGGCACCAAACGACGTTCCGTTCAGCATTTTTTCGTGCACGGCGGCGATGATCTCAGGGTGTGAATGACCGTGAATCAACGGACCCCACGATTGGACGAAGTCAACCAGAAGATTGCCGTCGACGTCGGTGACGTGGGCGCCCGATGCCTTCTCGAAGTAGATTGGATTACCGTGCACCGATTTGAAGGCGCGAACGGGGGAGTTCACACCGCCGACGAGGTGTGATAGGGCCTCGTGGTGGAGCTCGTTGGATTTGGTTCGGTTCATGCCAACACCTCATGCCATCCATTGTTTCCTCGCCACCTCTCGGGCGTGGTAGGTAACGATGACGCTGGCGCCGGCTCTTTTGAACGCTGTCAGCACCTCAACCACCATGCCTCGATGGCTGTCCTTGCTCGACTGGGCGCTCATCACCATGGCGTATTCGCCGCTCACGTTGTAAACGGCAACTGGACGAACGACGGTGTCGGCAATTTTTCGGACCACGTCAAGGTAGGGAAGACCCGGTTTGACCATGATGATGTCGGCGCCCTCCGTCTCGTCGAGGTTGGCCTCGAGCATCGCTTCTTCGTAGCCGGAGCGGGTGTCCATCTGATGGGTCGCTCGGTCGCCAAACTCGGGGCTCGACTGTGCGGCATGACGGAACGGTCCGTAAAACGAGGAGGCGTATTTGACCGAGTAGGAAAGAATCCCCGTGCTGGTGGCACCGGCGGCCTCGAGGGCCCCGCGAATGGCGGAGACGCGCCCGTCCATCATGTCCGATGCGCACACGTAGTCGGCTCCAGCGGCAGCGTGGGAAACGGCGACTTTGCACAACACGTCCACGGAAGCATCGTTGACAATTTCGCCGTCGTGGACCAAGCCGCAGTGGCCGTGATCCGTGGCGGTGCAAAGACACACGTCCGTCATCACCACCACCTCGTCGCCAAACGTTGACTTGATCTCCGTGATGGCGCGATGAAGGTGGGAACCGTGGTTGTGCGCTTCGGTGGCCTCGGCGTCCTTGGCGTGCGCAGCCACCACACCGAACAGCATGACCGCTTTGAGGCCGTGCGAAGCGTCCTCTGCAATGGTTTTCAGCAAGACGTCCACCGACTGCTGATGGATGCCGGGCATCCCCTCGATGGGATCGTCCACGCCCGTGCCGTCAACCACAAAGTGCGGCTGGACCAGTGAATCCAGCATGCCGTCGCCGAACAACAGGCGACGGCGAGCCGCTGTCCAACGGTTGATGCGAGGACGGATGTTCATTCTGGTTCCCCCCGGTTGTCCCTCCACCATTCCACGAGTGCGTCCGTTGTGGGGCCTTTGAGGACCGAAACGTGGCAGTTGCGGAAGTGATCAAGCGATGCTATGGTTGACCTTGCGTTCTCTCCCATACAAAGAATGTCGCGCGGGACTTTCAGACGATTTTCTGCCCACGATCGAGCCGAGGAGGCCGATGAGAGAACCAACACGTCGTCGGGATTCACCTCGACGGGCTTGAGTTTCTTCGGCGTGTTTTCGTAGCCGATCCACGAGGTGACGGCGTAGCCTGCCTCACGCAGGGTCTCCTCAAACTCCGGCGACGCAAGGCTTGAACGGGGCAGCATGAGGGCCGTCGAGATTGGGAACCGTTCCGTGATGTACGCCCCCAACTGCTGAGCGTTTCGAGCCTTTGCGCACACGGCCACGGTCACGCCCAAGCGAAAGCACGCACGAGCGGTACCCTCACCGATGGCCAACCACGGGATGCGACCGATGTCGGGGTTGGAGGCCGCCGCCTGGACGGCGCACTTGGCCGCAAACGGCGAGGTCAGCACCAAGTAGGGCCAGTCCCGCTTGCTTGTGGTTTCAGCAAGAAAATCACGCGGCCAGGCCTCAAGGCGAGGCTCAAGGTCAACTGCAGGGAGGTTCTCCATGCCGATACCGTTGTTGGAGAGAACCAGGGAAATGCGGTCGGAATTCAGGGTCGAAATGTAGCGAGGTTGCCCGGGTTTGAGGGCAACGGTTTGAAGGGCCTGCCGGGGAAGCTGCAGTTCGACATCGGNCAGAGGTCCNTCGTAAGCGAAGGTGGTGAACGGTGTGCCCTGACAGAAAATCGCGCGCCAGTTTTCAGGCGAGACCTTGAGGCGCACCTTTGCCCCACGAACGCCGATGCCGGCTGGGTAAAGACAGCCGCCGCCTGCCTCCTTCAGCAAACGACGTTCGGCGAGAACAGCGGCCTCGGTCGCAGGATGGTTGAGGACGGCGCGTAGGTCTTCCATCGCCTCAAACCGATCGGCAAGGCAGTGCACCGCTATGGAGCCCTGACCGGGCGCCGTGGGCCAATCCTCCTCAGCGATGCGAAGAGCGGAAAGCTCGCCCTTGAGGTCGTCAAGCGCTCCCGTGCTGTTCAAACGGCGCAGGCCGACCTCAGCGAGGACAACGGCGTCAACGCGCCCCTCGAGGAGACGGCGAATCCGGGTTTCGACGTGGCCACGAACCGCCAGCGGAATGATGTCGGGCCGCTGGCTCAACAAAAAGGATTGACGCCGACCCGAAACGGTGCCGAAGGTCGCACCGGTTGGGAAGCGTTCCAGCAACGATGCGAGCGGCTCGGCTGCGTTGTGAGCCAACATGGCGTCGAGGGAGTCCACCGCATCGTCTCGCCGCATGAGCACAACGTCGTTGGTGGAACCTCGCTCGAGGTGAGCCAACGAAACGATGTTTGCGTCGAGGTCAACGGGGACGTCTTTGGCGGAGTGGACGGCGATGTCGACCTCTCCGGAAAGCAGGCGATCGTCGATGGCATGAATGAACTGGCCCACGGAGGCCGAAAGTTGACCGCCCAGGCTTCGGTCACCCGTCGAGGTCAGAGGGACCAGTACCGCATCGTGGCCTGCCTTGACGAGTACATCCCGTACGGTGGTCGCTTGCCACATGGCGAGATTGGATGCGCGCGTCCCGATTCGGATGGTCATGAAGTCCCCCCGGCGGCCATGCTTTTCTCGTTCAGTACAAGAACGGAGCGCTTGACCTCGTGGTCGACGTGAGCGATGATCGCTGAGCTGAGCGTTCGAGGGGTGTTGGCCACGAAATTGGAGAGTTCAGAGAGGTGGAAGGCCGCAGGTTGATGGCAGATCCAGGTGGCGATTTCACGAGCAAAGGCGCGGAGCTGGGGGACATCGCTCTGAGAGGCGTGCGGAGACGTTTCCCACGTGGTGGCCATCCGCTCCATCGTTCCGTACACGAGCGCTCGGAACTGTGCTTTCGTTTTGTTGGAAAGGGCCTCGTTGAAGCGTTGCTGAACGTCGTCGATGATGGCCTCGCTCTGAGCGATGGTTGACTCGTAGTTCCACTCCTTTCCGAGGTTGTGGGTCGTCTTGATCCAGTGTTCCATGCCCAGCAGCGTCTGGTCCTCGGTGGTGCCCGAGACGTGGATGGAGGGTGGCCACGAGAAATCCATGAGCGTTGCTGGACCTGTTTTGGGGAGGGGGTTGTCGGCGTGGTACGTCGCATCCGCGTTGCGAATGGTGGAGATAACCAAGTCGATATCGTGCGTTCCACCCGTCCATTCCTCGTACGACATCATCGTGCAGGCTCGGGCGAGTTCGGGGTGGCGGTCCGCCGAGCGAGCAGGGTCCCGGGAGACCACCAAGATGTTGCGCTGGTCGGCTTCAAGGAGCGCCTCGACGGCTTTTGCGCCCATCTCACCGAAGCCCAACACGGCGGCGTTCATTTCTCCGCGTTGAGCGAGCAGATCGTCCAGAGCAGACGTGGCGAGGCTCAGCATGGATTCGGTCGTCTGTGTGAAGCCGAGTTGCTTTCGAATTGAACGATTGGCCGAAATCACGTGTTCGAAGAACGCTGAATTGTAGTGGCTGATGAGTTCGTTATCACGGTGGAAGTTCACCGATTTGCGAAACTGCGACATGACCTGAAGTTCACCCATCATGAACGAATCCAGTCCGCTGCAAATCTTCACGAGTTGGCGCCAAGCATCCGTCCCCTCGTAGAGCTCAAACGGTATTTGCTCCGCTCCGTTGAGGTTGGAGATCTTGGTACCGAGCGCCTCGGGTTCAATTCCGAAGCCCACGTAAAGCACGCGGTTGCACGTCGAAAACTCGAACACTTCGGAACCGGTGAAATCACTGATTTTTCGGATGTACTTCGACCGGTCCTCAAGCGAGATGCCTTCGGTGGTGAGCTCTTTGGCGGAGTCGATGGTGTCGGCCGTGAATTTTAGAGCGGCCAGCGAAACCAATCCGGAGGAAGGGTTGTCCTCCTCGGCTCGCGAAGAGGCTGGTTTTGCCTCCTGCAAGTGCGTCAAATTGACCAGCGTATCGCTCACGCTCCCCCTCACCCGATGGGATGCAACGAACTGGCTTTTAGGAACCTTTGTGTCCGAAGTTTTGCCGGGCCCTGATAGGTCGCTTGACGAGATTCTATCATACCGTTCAAAACCGCTGCACTGAGGGGCCATAAAACCTTCAAAAAATGCGGTGTTCGATGGAGGAAAAAATTTCGCAGGAACCCCGGTTTCCGCGCCGAGAGGACGCCAAGCAATGCGGGCGCGGATGTTCAGGGAAACCGAACGGTTTCTGAGCCCGACACCCATTGCTTCTCTTTGCGCATGCACTGCTTGAATTCGTCCGACTCGAGGTGCCTGGACAGCCAATCGTGAACGTTGGTCCACGGTTGGGCGTCAAACCAGGCCCGGTCGTGGTTGGCAAACTGGCGCACGAACGGGAACAATGCATCGTTGAGTTGAGCCGCAAAGGCCGAGCCCTCACCCAAACGGACATTGAGGTCGACGAGGTAGGCTGAGGCCAACGTGCGATGTTCCACTTCATCCACGTCGTCGTAGCGGTTCGGGTACTTGTACCGGTCCAGGTGGAACTTGAATTCCTCATCGTTGCGTTCCACCCAGTGCGCTTCCTCCTCGCTGAGTTGCCAGTCGAGCACGTGCTGCATGATCTCAAGGCTCTCCTCGATGACCGTGCCGTCGGGCAGCAGGAGCACGGGCACCGTACCCTTGGGTGAAATCTCCATCATGTGTTCAGGGCGGTCCCGCAGGACGACTTCTCGGAGTTCAACTTCGTACCGTTCTCGAACGATGGACATGCGCGCCCGCATGGCGTAGGGGCAGCGGCGAAAGGAGTAGAGTACGGGGAGCGGCATGTGCACGCTTCCTGCATCACTCGGGTGGTGTTGGCGGAGCGTAGCCGCCGTCAACCGCTTCCTGAACGGTGGCCATGTCGGCGTCCACCATCATTTGAACGAGTTCCTCAAACGAGGTCTTGGGCACCCAACCAAGTTCCTTTTCGGCCAAGGCAGGGTCGCCGATGAGCAAATCCACCTCGGCGGGACGGAAGAACTTGGGATTGGTGCGCACGCGCACGACGCCGTTCTGGTCGGTGGCGATGGTGTCAACGCCCTCACCCGACCACGTGAGGTCCATGCCGACGTGGGAAAAGGCGAGGGAAATCATGTCCCGAACGCTGTGCGTGCGTCCTGTGGCCACGACGTAGTCGCCGGGCTTGTCCTGCTGGAGCATGCGCCACTGCATTTCGACGTAGTCGCCGGCAAAGCCCCAGTCTCGCTTGGCGTCGACGTTGCCGATCCACAAGCATTCATCGAATCCGTGAGCGATGCGAGCGGCGGTCATGGTCACTTTGCGAGTGACGAACTCCAAGCCCCGACGAGGGCTTTCGTGATTGAAAAGAATCCCCGTGCAGGCAAACATGTCGTAGGATTCTCGGTAGTTTCGGGTGATTTCGAAGGCGAACACCTT
>FUFK010042753.1_pt1 | contig 23241 bp, 41 predicted proteins | sample 1021851 | NCBI WGS metagenome assembly FUFK01 (sample SAMEA51879418, study PRJEB19060) | metagenome | reverse complement strand
TAGTCCGTGAGCGTATGGAGGCAGGTAAAGAAATGCCAACGGAACTTTTCAACATATATGTTGGAAACAAAACAACAATAAAAAGGAAACAATAACCATGAGTGAAGTACAAACAAAAAAGAAAAACGAGATCAGCACAAATTTATTTGAAGCTGATGCGGGTCAAGGTTTGAACATGACGCAAGAAGATCTTGCGTTGCCGTTCTTAAAAGTTCTTGGCCAACTATCGCCTGAATGCAACAAGCGAGATGCTAAACATGTCGAGGGGGCAGAACCAGGCATGATTATAAATACCGTTACAAGCGAGATTTATGATGGCGTTAAAGGGATAGATGTCGTGCCAGTGCACTATAAAAGACAGCACATAGAATGGCAAGACAGAGGTGAGAGTCAAGGTGCTCCAGTAAAAATATATGAAGCTGGGGATGACCTACCGTCAACTACAAGAGACAAGTTTAATAAAGACAGATTATCAAATGGTAACTATCTTGAAAACACAGCTAGTCATTTCGTAGTTATACTTGGCAACAGCCCAACAACAGCATTGATATCTATGAAAGCTACTCAATTAAAAGTGAGTAGAAAGTGGAACTCAATGATGATGGGTCTTAAGATGCAAGGTAAAAACGGTATGTTTACACCGCCAACATATAGCCATATTTATAAGTTAAAAACTGTGCAGCAGTCGAATGACAAAGGCACATGGTTTGGCTGGGATGTGTCTAGAGTTGGACCAATCAGTGATCCGGGTATTTACAAAATAGCAAAAGACTTTGGAGCGAATGTTTCAAAGGGTGATGTTAAAGTAAAACACGGAGAACAAGAATCCAAATCCGATTCACCGTACTAAAAACTTCCTAGGGAAGGACCTAGAGGGCCGGGGATGGGAGACTGGATCCGGCCCCAAAAAATAATTATGGAAAGATTTTAGAAAGATATTTACAGGATTAGATGCGAGCACATGGTTGCACCTATGTGGACAAGAAGGGTGCCGATGGACTTAAAGTAAAAGGCAAGTCTTTTGTAAAAAGAGAACCAGNCACAGAAGAGCTTTGGCAAAANCANTTNAATGGTATTGAACCTAGTCTNGGTATNATACCNATNNATGAAGANAANAAATGTAGATGGGGNTGTATTGANGTAGACAAATACACTCTTGATCATAAAGAAATAATTANAAAGATAAACACATACAANCTNCCNNTNATNACNTGTAGATCNAAAAGTGGTGGNGCACATATATTTTTATTTACNACAGANTNNGTNCCNGCAAAACTNATGCGAGANAAACTNATNTCTGTNAGTGCTATACTTGGGTTTGGTAATGCTGAGGTATTTCCAAAACAAATTGAATTAAAATCGCAAGATGATACAGGAAATTTCTTAAACTTACCATACTTTAATTGCAAAAATACAACAAGATATGCCTATGATATTTCGGGCAAAGCTGTTACAATTTCGGATTTTTTACAAAACATAATTAAGATCTCTCCCAAAGAATTACAAGATTTAAAAATACAAAGACCACCATCAGAGTTTAGCGATGGCCCACCTTGTTTAGAATCATTAACAAGAGAGAAGTTAGAAGATGGTAGAGACAGGGTTTTATTTCAATACATGGTGTATGCTAAAAAGAAATGGCCAGAAGAGTGGCGTAATAAATTAAGCACGTTTAATCACAAATATTTTGCAACACCACTTACAGACGACATTATAGAAAGAAAAAAGAAAGATAATAAAGACTATGGTTTTAAATGCACAGAAGAACCTATGTGTAATCACTGTGATAAACAATTATGTAAGACAAGAAAGTTTGGCATTGGCACACAATTACTATTTCCACAACTTAGTGACCTGCAGATAGTAAAATTAGATCCACCTATTTACAGATTAAATGTAGATGGTGAAAGAGTAGAATTAAAATCAGAACAATTACAAGAGCAGAGATTGTTTGTGAGGGCATGTATGGATCAAATACATAAGTATCCACCAAAACTAAAACCAAAAGACTATGATATCATGGTTACAGCTTTGATGGCTAACCCAGAGTTAGTAGAAGCTCCTGCAGGCGCATCTAAATTAGAGCAATTATCACAACATTTAGAAAACTATTGCACAAGCAGAACTGCAGAAGGTGCAACAAAAGAAGATATGGAGTCTGGTAACGTGTGGAACAAAGGTGGTTATCATCACTTTATATTTGGTGAGTTNTTCCATAAATTTTTACACAGGCACAAGTGGTCAGAAAAATATGATGTTACAAATTTTTTACTTACTGAACACTGTAATTGTGAGGTTGCAAGAATGACTATAGGTAAAAAGAAAATATCTGTTATAAAGTTAAAAGAATTTGAAAAAGAAGATATGAAAATAAAAGAAAGAGTATTTAAACAGGAGGATGCGTTTTGAAAACTATTGTCTTGGGTCCACCTGGTACAGGTAAAACTACAACATTATTAAACGAAGTAGATAAATATTTAAAACAAACTGATCCCGATAAGATTGGTTATTTCTCCTTTACACAAAAGGCTGCATACGAAGCTAGAGACAGGGCCATGTCTAAATTTAATTTTAGTGAGGATGATTTACCATACTTTAGAACATTACATTCACTAGCATTTAGAAGGCTTGGCATAAAGAAAGATGATGTGATGCAACGTAGACATTATGAAGATCTAGGTAGGAAGATGCATTTGATCGTCGACTATCATGAATATGATAATGAACATTCTGGTTTATTTACAACTAAAAGTGATCTACTACGTATTGTACAAATAGCAAGACTAAGAGGTATCACACCAGAACAACAATATAATTTAAAAGAACATACACAAGATATAAAAGTAAAAGATNTAAAACAATTTGTACATGATTTAGAACAGTACAAGAAAGATTATAANNTAATNGANTTTACNGACATGATTACAGAATTTGTTAAGATGGATAGATCTCCACGATTTGATGTAGTTTTTATAGATGAAGCACANGACTTNTCACAAACACAATGGGGCATGGCAAAATCTATATGGAATAAAACACAAGATACATTTATTGCAGGCGATGATGATCAAGCTATATTTAGATGGGCTGGTGCAGACGTAGATAGTTTTATAGCACAGACAGGAAAGGTAATGCAATTGACACAGTCATACCGAATACCGCAGGTTGTGCATGATATTGCATCAAAGATAGTAAACAAAATACAACATAGATTACCAAAAGAGTGGAGACCAAAAACGCAAAAAGGTTTACTTTCATATTATGATGACTTTGAACAAGTTAACATGAAAACAGGTAATTGGCTAGTGTTAGCTAGAACTAGATTTATGTTAAATGATATTGAAGAAAGTCTGTACTCGCAGGGATTGTATTACGAGAACAAATTTAAAACAAATAAAGAACATGACTTGTACAAAGCTATAAACGATTGGGAAAATGTGCGTAAAGGTGTGGGTATAAATTACGATCAGATTAGTAGAATAGCATCTTACATGTCACCAAAACATTTTGAAAAAAATTGTTTGAAGTATATGGACAAGGACGCCGTGCACGACCTAGCTGGACTGAAAGAAAGAATGTGGTTAAAGACAGATAAAGTTTGGTATGAAGCTTTTGATAGTGCACCACAGAAAAAAGTAAGGTATATAAGAAGGATGAGGGAGAACGGTGAGAAATTAAATTCTACTCCACGTATTATTTTATCGACAATACACGGAGTAAAAGGTGGTGAGCAGGATAACGTAGTTCTCCTGACAGATCTATCAAGAAACACATTAAGAAACTACGAACTTAACCCTGATGATGAAAATAGATTGTTCTACGTTGGTGCAACTAGAACTAAAAGTCATTTACATATCATTAGACCAAAAGATAATTATAAAGGATATAAAATATGAAAACAGAACAAGCGCTACAACTAGCAAAAGAGTTAATTGCTGGACCTAGAGCAAAGACTTATGGAGATAAAATAAGAAACCATTGCAACATAGCAAAACTATGGACGGCATATTTAGACAAAGAGATAACAGCACANGATGCTGCTGTAATGATGGCTNTGTTAAAAGTCGCTAGAACAAAATTTGGTGCNCCAACTGCNGATACTTANGTTGATGCTGCTGCGTANATGGCAATAGCCGGTGAATGTAAACATGAGGGTGATGATGCAGATACCGATATTTAAACCACAGACAGAGTGGATACCACCAACAGACTTTCCCGATTTAGGTAAGTATGATGAGATAGCTATCGACTTAGAAACAAAAGATCCAAACTTAAATAAAAGAATGGGATCTGGTTCTGTTGTAGGCGAAGGAGATGTCGTAGGTATATCATTAGCAACACACGATTGGTGTGCATACTATCCTATCGCACACGAAGGTGGCGGCAACATGGATCGTAAGATGGTTTTAAAATGGTTGCAGGATCAACTTAATACACCAGCTACAAAAATATTTCATAATGCAATGTATGACGTATGTTGGTTAAGGGCGTTGGGTTTAAAAATAAATGGAACGATTGTAGATACAATGATAGCTGCATCGTTAATAGATGAAAATAGATTTAGATACGATTTAAATGGTATATCAAGAGACTATCTTGGTAAAGGTAAAGACGAATCACAACTATACGAAGCTGCAAAGTCTTGGGGTGTAGACCCTAAAGCAGAGATGTATAAGCTGCCAGCTATGTACGTTGGAGCTTACGCAGAGCGTGACGCCCAACTGACATTGGAGCTTTGGCAGGAGTTTAAAAAAGAAATAATGCATCAAGATATTGGAAACATTTTTGAAATGGAAACTAAGCTGTTTCCTGTTCTTGTTGATATGAGATTCTTAGGAGTACGTGTAGATGTAGAAAGAGCAGCTAAAGAAAAACAGAATATGGTTGAAGAAGAAAATAGATTGTTAGGTGGTATCTATGCTGAAACAAAAGAAGATGTACAGATATGGGCCGCAAGATCTATAGCTAAAGTGTTTGATAAATTAGGTTTACCTTATGATAGAACAGAAAAAACAGGTGCACCAAGTTTTACAAAAAACTTTTTAGCTAATCATCCACATCAAATTGTACAAGCTATTGCAAAAGCAAGAGAGATCAACAAAGCACACACTACATTCTTAGATACAATACTAAAATATTCTGGCAAAGGTAGAATACATGCAGAGATAAACCAGTTACGTGGTGACAGTGGTGGTACAGTGACAGGAAGATTCAGTATGAATAATCCAAACCTACAGCAGATACCTGCAAGGAACAAGGATCTCGGACCACGGATCAGAAGTTTATTTATACCAGAGGAAAATTGTAAGTGGGGTTGTTTTGATTACAATCAACAAGAGCCTAGATTAGTCGTGCACTACGCTGCGCTACAAGGATTTTATTCTGTAGAAGATGTTGTAGATGCATACAAAGAAGGTGATGCAGACTTCCACAAGATTGTTGCAGATATGGCTTCTATACCTAGAACACAAGCTAAAACAATTAATCTTGGTTTGTTTTATGGTATGGGTAAAAACAAATTACAAGCAGAGTTAGGTGTAAACAAGTTACAAGCTGAAGAATTATTTAAACAATATCATACGAAGGTGCCATTTGTTAAACAACTTATGGATGCTGTGATGAGCAGAGCACAGCGTAAAGGTAAGGTGAGAACGTTGCTGGGTAGACTGTGTAGGTTTCATTTATGGGAACCAAACCAGTTTGGTATTCACAAGCCATTGCCTCACGATGATGCGCTAGTGGAACACGGACCAGGGATCAAAAGAGCTTACACATACAAAGCTTTAAATAGATTAATACAAGGATCAGCGGCTGACATGACAAAGAAAGCNATGATAGATTTACATGCTGANGGTATNNTNCCACANTTACANGTTCATGATGAATTAGATATATCTGTACAAAATAAAAAAGAAGCAGAAAAAATAAAAGAAATAATGGAGTCGACAGTATCACTTGAAGTTCCAAACAAAGTAGATTATGAAGAAGGAGATAACTGGGGTAGTATCAAATGAGGATTTATTATGGCATATTTAAACGCAAACATACCACCGGAGTATGCACAAATCAGGAGAGAATATCTCTATGACCTTAAGAAGCATCATGGTGAAGTTGAAGACTGTATTATATTTGGTCTATCGGCTATTACTGGGCGTTCCATCCTTTTTCATTGTATTATGGAAAATGGAGCTGTCTTCTATCGTCTACCGATTACTGCGTTCATTCAAAGAGGCTTTGATGCGAAAGAAGTTCCTAGACGTAGACTTGATGAGTTACAGTTATGGAATTGTTTCAGTTATTATCCTGCTGTTACTTCTTGGGATATTCTAGACGGACAAGCTGGTAAATACATAGGGAAAGACAAAAAATGGCATCCTGGTAAATACTTATTTACTGTTGACTTCGCTCACCCAGAGGCTAATATCTTAGACACGGACCATTCAGAGATTCCGCACGAGCATAAATGTGCTCACATCATAGCCCTAGACGACGGGAACTATGCAGCACAACCTAACAACAGATGCATTTGGGATATACCTTCATTTACGGTAAAAGATAATGTGCCTGATTGGAAAGTGCAAACTTCTGAGTGGAATGTAGAAAACACAAGTAAGTGGAAGACTGAAGATACGGACAAGTTCTTCTACGAAATTGAGGAGAAAAAACATGATTGAAAAATGTAAAAATATTTGTTGCAGAGTTTGGGATAAAATAAAAAACTTATGGAACAGATGGGTAGAGTGGATGTTTAAAGGATTTTATAAATAATGGCTAAATCAAAAAACAAATTTGATTGGCTAAAGAAAAATATAGTAATCGTTCCGGTTGTTGGAGCAATCCTAGCCGGAACAGTTACTTCAGTCAGGTATGTTTTTACGATGACAGACACTATTCAAATTAACAAAGAAATACTTGAACAGGTAACTAAAGATATAGAAATTCAAAAAGAAGTACTTAGTGACATTAAAAATAGATTAGCAAGAGCAGAAGCCACTTGGGATATGGCTGAGAATATATTTCAACAACTAGCAGATCAAGTGAGGCAACATGAATACGATATCAAAGATCTTAACAGGTAATCTATTTTGGATTATTTTCTTTCTGTTTGTAGCAACATCAGTACAAGCACGTAATGAATATCTAAATGATGGTTCATATACTTGTGAAAAAGGTTATTGGGAGACATACTCAGAAATTAGGCAACACGAATATAAATCTGGATCTAGTGCTGAAACACAAAATCAAACGTTAGGTCTTAGATTTAGAATGCCTTTTGGAACAGTGTGTGATGATGAATATATTGCAGAACAAAAGAAAAAACAAAAATTAAAGACCCAACTTGAACTGGTAAAAGAGTGTAAAAGGGTGCCAAGAATCAACCCTCCACCAGTAGAATTTGCTGAATTAATCAATATGTGCTTAAAATTAGGCGTTACATCTACAGCTAATTTTGACGATAGACCAGACGCTAGCATTAGTTACTGGACTGTGTTAAAAGATGATTGGAAAAAAGAAAATCCGGACAGACCGGTATTTGAAGGACAATGAAGTTAAAAGAAACAACAGCGGTAAGTACAGATCTTAAAACAATTTTAGGTATTGTTACAGGTGTTGCTATCGGAGTATGGGCTTACTTTGGTATTATTGAGCAACTCAACAAACACGACACACGACTAGAGCTTATGGAAAAAGATTTAGAGGAGAATACAGAGTTTAGAATAAAATGGCCTCGGGGAGAAATGGGATCGTTGCCCGCGGATAGCGAGCAATTCATGATGCTGGAGGATTTGTATAAGACCACTGATCGTATTAACAAACACATTGAGTCTATGATGAATAACAGAATTAACATTGAGTTTTTACAAGGACAAATGACAAAAGTTTTAGAAGATATTGAAGAACTTAAAGATAAGAATAGAGAAATGCACTATCAAAACGGAAACGAAAAATGATCGCAGAGGTTGTAGCCCTTTTATTATTTATAGGGCCTGACATAAAAGAACACAGAATACAAGAAAATATGGCCGCATGTTTACGTGGTAAACGTATAGCTATGCGTGAATATAAGGAAAATATACAGTATAAATGCATTAGATCTAAGGCAGAATTAGANAAAAATATAGATGGAAGTATATCTATAAAAGCGTTAATATTAGAGTAATGAAACTTACAGCAAATATAACTCTTGATGAGTTAACTAAGTCTCAGATAGCGGAGAGAAAAGGTATTAATAATAACCCTAATCCTGCGCAAATTGAGAACCTAAAAGCTTTAGCAGTGAACATACTGCAACCGGTGCGCTCGCACTATGACAAGCCATTAATCATATCTAGCGGATTCCGTTGTGCCCAGCTGTGCATAGAAATTGGTAGCAGTGTAAACAGCCAACATGTAGCAGATGATAGTGCAGCCGCAGCAGACTTTGAGATACCTGGTGTAGATAACAGGGAACTCGCAACGTGGATCAGATCAGAACTAGAATTTGACCAGCTCATCTTAGAATTTTACCGTGATAACGAACCGACTTCGGGCTGGATACATTGTTCGTATTCTACCAACAGTAATAGAAACCAATCATTGCGAGCCTTTAGAGAAGATGGTAAGGTCATGTACAAACCATGGCTAGAATAGGAACACTTACTACACAAATTGTAACTGGCGAATGCCCAGAGTGCAGCACTAACACTTTGTTAGTTAGCTGGTCATCAAACGTATATAGATGTGTAAACTGTGGTCATGATTTAGAACAGAAAGTAAATGGTGTTATAAAATATGTTATCGCAGATAAAAACACTCAGTTAGATATAAAAAATTTAGACGATTAACATGGCTAAGAAAAGGCCGCTCTTCGGCGTAAGTAACTACGTAAAACGAACTCCAAAAAAACGTCCGGGTAGACACGCAAAGCACTACTCTAAACGCACACCCAAACGTAAAAAATATCGTGGCCAGGGACGTTAGTTTAGAATCATTCTAATGTGGTGGAAAATATTAATTTTCTTTTGGTGGATTGCTTTTTTCATGATTATATTAATATATAGCGCATTTATATTTGGAGAATTTATTATATGAAACCTATAATGATTACACTAATGTATTTAACTTTTGGTGGTGACGTTAAACTTGATACGTTTGAAATTAATTCAGAATGTAGTAGCTGGTATCATCACAACGTAAAAGTGCACGAACGAAAACAAAGAAAATTATTTAGCAATCATTATTATCACGAGTACAAAGGTAAACAAGTTATCGGTTATATTTGTGGGGGAGANGAACCTCAATAAACGAACCTATTTCTACGAGGGAAATGAGAAATAGGTTATAAAGGTGAGAAAAGTAATTTCTTACTGACACATTTTAGCCACATTGTCAAGCATCTACCACCGGATCACATTTAAAAGTAATATATAGCTTCCTTTTATTAACCTCTAATTCCCCTATTTCTTGTATAGCACTTAAGGTATTTAACGATCCGGCCATAGCACACTCATACCAGCCGTCATGCACGCCAGCGTTGTGCTCAGGTAAACAGTTTCCGCTCAGGGCAGAACAAACTTTCATAATTAAAACAAATTTTATCATTGACAATCCTATATGATTATCCTATATATTGTGAAAGGAAAGAATATGACAGACACAACAAAATATAGAAACGTTTCGTTATCACATGCAACATACAAGATATTAAACACGTTGTCTAAAAGTTTAGACCCTGATGTGACATTATCTATAAGCAAAACGATATCGAAATTAGCAAATGAGAAAGTGAGAAAATTAAATGGGAAAATATCGAGCACCGTTAGCAAATAACGACGTCATACATTTAATTGAACAAAACAAAGAACCAGAGCAAAAGCTTTGGATCGCAGTTCTAGCTAAAGCTTTTGATGACGCATTTTATTCGACAGATGAAAGAGCAGCATTGGAAGCTTTAAGTTGGATTAAACATGGAATTGATTTTAACAACGTGTGTGGATTAGCAGGTAGAAATCCTAATTATGTTAGAAATAGGATGTTAGATAAAGTTATAGAAAGAGAGGCGCAGATCCTAACAGGACATAAAAAAATTAGAGAAGGTGTGAGTAATATATTAAAATTTAAACACCTACCTAAGCAGACACACGAATATGTCGACAGGTAGAAGAATATGTCCAGAGTGTAAAGGCAATGGATATTTAAAAACAGAAATGAACACAGTGGTACAATGTTTAAACTGTTGGTCAGAAGGAGAAATTGATGAAAAAATTTGGGCTAGGAATTATGATCCTGTTGTTCCTGATGAGTTGCAGTCAACACAAAAAGACTGACGCAAGTAATCCGTTTAAATGGGTGATAAGAGCAGTAACAAAGGTAGGAGATATATGACAGTTGAGTATTTAGCAGGATTGTTTGATGCTGATGGATGTGCATCAAGTTATGTACAAAGAAACAAAAAGTCTAACAAGACTGTACAAGTACATAGTTGTGAGATATCTATGACAAACAAAGAAGTTGTNCACTGGGTTAAAGATTTTTTAGGTTTTGGAAATATTTTTTATAAGAAAAAAGTTGGTGGTATGGGTAAAAAACCACAGTGGCGATACCGAGCTTCACATCGATTAGCGTTGAAGTTTGCAAACAAAGTTTTGCCACATAGTATTGTTAAGAAAAAGAAGTTACAAGATATTGTAGATCATTATGGCNATAAAGCATAAAATAAAATTTAATAAAGTTGACCGAGATAGGGGTACAAGTCCTGCAGAATTGCGTTCCTCTGGACCTAAGCTAGGACCTGAAAGGGTAGCGACGACGCTCGGCGTTGAAGGGGAGAGTATCAGACGTGATGTCCCCGACAACGATATGAATGTATTTAAAGATAAAACAATCAGTGATGATTATAAAAGTGGTGGCGCATACAAAGCCATGCTGAGTCTATTCGCTGATCATGTAAGTGAAGAAGAATACTTAGAACACTGTAGAAGATTTTTTAAAGGAAGCAATGAAAACTAGAATACACGTAAATCAACACAAGATTAGATCTAACATGAAGAAAGGAACTAACGATCCTGTAATTACAGTAAAGACATCTAAATCTAATACTTACACGCATGAAGTTGACATCAAAGGACCTAGTAAAGTTATTTACCGTCCTGATAAACCTTTGAGTTGTGGAGCAAAAGTATGGATTGAAACTGAGTCTGAGGTGGTTACAGCATGAAAACAATACCTGATGCAATAGACGATATACTATGGTACATCAAGCGAGTGCGAGATGTGTACTATAGATTCTTTGAACATTTTGGTAGTAAAATGAACGTCTACGGATGGAGAGGTAGATGGAGAAACAGAGAGAAAGGAACAGGATATGGAAGAACAAGATAATAATGTAAATATTTATAACTGGGGGCCATGCCTCATGAAGTGTACGATCACGAACGAATTAAAAGAACTATTATTAAGCGAGGCTAAGATTGGTTATGATTACAAGGACAAGTTAGCGGGTATTATAGAGAAAGAAACAGGGTACACGGATAAATCTAAGGACAAGATCTTGCCACATTTATCAAAGTGTTTTGGTCTATATGATCAAGCCCAAGAGTTTTATAGACGAGAGAAGTTTAAACAAAAGCCAGAATATATTATGTCTGCGCTTTGGATTAATTACCAAAAGCAGCACGAGTTTAATCCACCTCACGACCATGATGGTGCGATATCTTTTGTGATTTATTTACAGATCCCAGATGAACTGAAGAAAGAGAACGAGGCCTACGTCGGTAAGTCCGGTGGTCCTGGTGGTATACAGTTTTTTTACGGCGATGGGACGAGAGATGCTATTACGTACATGTCTCATTTTCCAAAAGAGAGAGATATGTTTATCTTTCCAGCGTGGTTAAAACACTGGGTTAATCCTTTTAAATCAGATTGTACTAGAATTAGTGTCTCGGGTAATATACATGACTCGGCTAAGATTAATAATATTAGATTAGATGATTATAAAAAAGATAATAGTAAGACTTAGAATGTGGTACGCTGATATACGTGGACATCACGGTAAGCGTTGGGACTATGAGCCAGGTGATTGGTACATGGGCCGACATCGAAATAGAAATGATAAAGCTAAATAACAAATACACCTATGCCCAAGGTACACGGAGCACGGTGCATGGATCACGGAACTATGATGTGGCAGGACAAAGGCTACCGAGTGTAACGACCATTTTGGGTCGAACTAAAGATCAGAAATTTTTACAAGATTGGAAGAAGAAAGTTGGTGAGAAAGAAGCAGAGAGAATTAAGATAGCATCAGCCACACGTGGTACAAGCATGCACAAGTATCTTGAAAACTATGTTATTGGTAAAGGTTACGAAGATCTAACAGAGTTGGGACAGGAGACGAAACGTATGGCTCAGAAGGTCATAGACGTGGGTCTAGCACCTGTCAGCGAATATTTTGGGTCAGAGGTCACGTTATACTATCCAGGCCTCTACGCAGGCTCTACGGACTTAGTTGGAATACACAATGGCAAAGAGACTGTCATTGACTTCAAACAAGCAAACAAACCGAAGCGAGAAGAGTGGATTACAGATTATAAGTTGCAAGCNGGTGCATATGCCATGGCGCATGATCAAGTGCACGGCTCTAACATTGAACAATGTGTAATTATGGTATGCACTCCTGACCTATATTATCAAGAATTTAAGATTGACGGGGAAAATCTAAGGGCAGCAAAACATATGTTTTTAAAAAGATTAGATGAATATTACGAATTAATGAGAGATGAGAAGGAGGTAGCGAATGGCTCATAAAGTTGTATACGACGCTTTGATGAAACGATACGAAGCAGACATAGCTGACGCCAGTGCAAAGATAACCATCTTGATGACTGACACTAGGATCATACCAGAGCACATAGATATTACAGGTGAGATTGATAAGTTGTTAGGAAAGATAGAAGACGCAGAGTCAAAGATGGCGATATTACAGCGGGTTTATGGCGTAAATGTGGCAGTAAACTAGACACTATAGTAATTATTTTCATAAATTTTTTATTTTTTAAAAAAATTTTAACGATGTAAAATGTCCAGTATGTCAAAAAAGTCAATAAAGACGTCAAGATAATCGCTCGAAGAGGACATTTTAGGTGTGAAAAAGGACATTTTAATGGTAGAAAACACTATATAGAGGACATTTTACGATCAAAAAGGACATTTTATGAAGAGGAAAAAGAGATACAAACACGCAATTATTAATAAAAAGAAGTATTACTTCTACACAATCAAGTGGCTCGACATCACCGGCGATGCGGGGCACAAGACTAAAGACGAAATGATAAAGCTTCCTATCTCTAAAATGATTACACAAGCCTATGTGTTTAAGAAAAGTAAAAAGTTTTTGATTACGTTTAGTTCCTACGATGAGACCGATGAAGTGTTTAGTGACACCAACATTTTCCCTATGGGTTGCATTGTTTCAATGGAAAAAATATTAAACTAAATGATTGCTTTTGATTGGGAAAGAATATTTTATGACGCCGACAAGGAGGGGAAACTTATGGACGATCACAAGAATAAAATTGAAGAGCTAGAAGACAAAATTGANAAGTTAGAGAATGACATTGCTAACATCAAAGATGTATTGGAAGTTCAAGATGAACCAGAAATGGAAGATGACGAGGATATTGAAGACGACGATAGAGACTAATCTTTTTTCTTATCACCCTCGATCTTCTTTGGGTNGGGGGTGACATCTATAATCTGTGAGTAATCGTCTAAAATTTGTTTCATCTTTGCTTCTAATTCTAGTTCTGATAGGTCCTCTAATTTTCCTGTTTTTATTATTTTGCGGTCTATATATAATCCTGCTGCTTTGCCTCTGTTTGTTTCCGCATTCACAGCTGCACTCCACGCGCCCTTCTTCAAAGCGGCGTCTTTAATTCGCCCAAGTTCTGCCACGTGAGCGTCATAATTAACTTCATACTTTTTAATTCTTTCTTCTCTGAGTTCTCCTATGTATTTAACTACGAGCGGACTGTGTTTTGGATTTGTAAGTGATGACCCTTCATGACGAGCATTGTCTTTGCTGTATCCAGCAAGTGTAGCTGCCTCTGTTTTAGTGCATGGTCCATCCGGCCCACCAAATACTAAATATTCAGCGAATCTCCTTTGCATTTCTGTAAGTCTTTTTGGTAATCCCATATTGACTTTTTAAGGCAACAATCATATATTGTCAAGGATGATGACAAATAAAGATATAGAGGAGTTTAATCATATGTTAGATAATATTAAAAAAGACGACAGAGGTCCTAGCGATCTGGAGAAAAGAATAGAAGACTTAATGAAAATAAGTTTATCTCATCAAAACTTAAATGCAGATCTAAGAAAAGAAGTTTTGTTTTATAAGAAGAAGTGTGAGCATTTTGAGTATATGTATAATCAGCTTAAGAAAGAAAAAGAGGATTTAGATAAGAAAGGTCGTAGTATGTTAAATGAGTTTAGAAACAAAGGTGATGTCTAGTGTTCGTAAGACACTTACAAGAGTATCTCGATAAGTTTACCGCTGGTCCTAACGGTCAGAGAGGTAATGCTGTTAGTAATGCTAGAATATATATTATGACAGAGAGAGGTTATCTTGAAGAGATAAAACGTATAGAAGTTCATGAGAGTAATAAGCCAGGCGATACATCTATTCGTGTAGTTCTCAAACCAAACAAGGAAGAATTAATTATAATGCCTCCTGGTTATATCAAAGATTATTAAAGACATTGTTGTCCTAAAAACAGCATGGGTCCAGAAGCAAAACTTTACAAAAAATTTAAGAAAGCAACACCCAAAATATTGTGGCATCGTATAGAGAATATAGCGATTCCTGGCATGCCAGATGCGTTGGGATATACAGAAAACTTTTTTTATTTTACAGTTGAATTTAAAACGACTAAGGCCAACAAGATTAAGTTAAGTCCACACCAAATTGCCTATCATGTAGCGCATCCACACAACAGTTTTATCTTGGCAGAGCACCTCGGTTCAGGCACCTTGAAACTTTATGAAGGGTCCATGGTCCGTGAGCTTGTTGCTTGTGGCTTGAAGCTTGAACCTTGTAGCTTGGGGCTTGAAGCTTGTGGCTTGTACCTTACGGAGCTTGGAGCTTGATGCTTGAAGCTTGGGCCTGCCTCTTGTAGGACAAGGCCTGACCGGGTAGCCGTTTTCACGGCACCAGTCGTTGTGGATCTCTGTTATGATGTGATCGTACTTACGCTTAGTAGTTTCTGAAGCCATATAGCTCTTCACAATAATCATTCAGTCCTAAGTTGTCTTGGAAGTAGTATTCGAAGCGATCGCTGCCCCACCAGCCGGTGACCTGCTCCCTGAACGTGTCGACCCAGATCGTAGGGCCGCCTCCTGCTACAAGGATCTCCGCGCCCATGAAACGCTTCTCACGGTCCACCAGATACCTGATGTCATATGTACCTTCCATCCAGTCGTGAGCTGACTCCTCACGCTTCTCTCCTGTTTCAGGATCTTTTCGCATTACCGGGTTGGTGATGTCGTCCGCAATGTTCTTGCACATCCTGCGAAGCTGCTCTTCGCATGTCTCGCTTTTCTTTTTTACTGCACTCATTTTTTCCTTTCTGTTTTAGTTATTGTATCGCCAGATTGTGGCAAGCTTGTGGCTTGCTGCTTGTGAATCAAACCTTTATTTGCATTTGAAATTGGACGTGGCCCAGGAAGCTTGTGGCTTGTCACTTGAGGCTTGTGGCTTATCTCTTCAAAAAACTTTCTGCAGCTGTCCAGATAAGCCTTGGGCAGCGTACCATGGTCATCAGTGAACCATGGCAGCAGGTCGTTGTGATTAATTTTGCTCATCGACTTCCTTTACAATGATGTAACTCACAATGTCGGATCTTGGTTCCAGCGTCTCCAGGGCTGCCTTAGCTCCCTCTGCAGTTGCCAGATCCACGAACCCATCTTTTACGAATGGAGGCATATCATGCTCATATCCCCGGATGTATTTAAATTTTTTTAGTACGAAGTATTTCATTATGTCCTTTCTGTTGATGTCCCATAATATCCCAGATCCAGGGTCCTGTCAACTTGTTTGTGTTCATTTTGGGCTTGCTGCTTGAAGCTTGGGCTTTGCTGCCTGTTGCTTGAAGCTTGGGCCCTTACCCTGGCCCTGAGGGTTGGTCAACACTTCTTTTATCCGGTTGCGATCCGGTCCGGTTCCAAAGTTCCGTTCAGTCTTGACCCCAGATCTCTGCGGGTTATGCATAACCACTTCTACGCGATACGCGGAAGCAGAGATCAGGGCTCAAGGGCGGTGGTCCTGTGTGGGCGATCCCTCTCCAAAACGTTCGATGGAGGGACGTTCTCGTAAGTGACACTGCAACCCATACTATAAGCTACGCTTTCGCAATAGCAGGCCGGTCCGCCTTTTTACCTGAGCAGTTATTATCATGGCTCATGCTCAGGAGCCAGAAAGGACTACAGGGGGCCCTTTACCTACCCCTGTATTCCTAACTCAATATAAGACTTGACAATCTCTTTGTCAAGGGATAATGTGGGATAATTATTAACACAAACAGAAAGGACATAATGTCAAAAATACGTATGAACACCGAGTATAGAAACAAACTCTATAATCGGATTAAAGATGTCTTTGAAAAAGAGGACACGCAAGAGAAACAGGCATTTCTAGAGGCAAGAGAAAACTTTAACGAAAGCCAAAAGAATACTTTTGAACTTGCAAGACAAGTAGTAGAGAGGTCATATCCTACTGAAGATGTAGCCACACTACGAAAGTTTAAAAAGAAGTATGGCAATCCATGTGATGTAGTTGCAAAAGATAAATGCTTTTACTTTGCACATATGGAAGATAAAGATGACGAGGGCGACGAAACAGAAACTAAATCGCATTTTGATTTTAGTTTATATGGCAATCTCAATGGTCATGAATATAGTCATGGCGAAGATACAGACCATTTTGCTCACGCATATTTTAGAGAGGAACTAAAAGAGGGTGGTTGCAATCCTGATATTATTGCTCAACAAAATGGTAAGGATAACAACCCACATAAAACTAAACACCTAGAGGCGAATAATAAGTTTCTCGGTAAGGATAGTGGATACCATAGTGATAACGGAACTGGTCTTACTAAAAACTTTAACGATCAATATCAACTTGATGTTATTGGAACTAGTCATTGTCGTTCAAGAGCAATCGCTTGTACCAAAGATGAATACAATATCTTTCTTGCATGGCGAGAGGCAAAAGCAAGAGTTGTTTCCACACACCAAACTTGGATAGATAGTATTGGTAAGCAGACAGACCAATTAAAGATTGGTTTAAAAGCATACAGATATTTATCTGAGGGACTAGAGTTAGCAAAAGAACTTGGAATAGAATTAAACGAGGCAGAATTAATTAAAACTAATTCTACTGGCTTAACAATCTACAATCCTAGCAATCTTGCTAATTTGATTAAAGGTATGAAAAACAAAACTCAAACGCGAGAGCAAAAAATCGCTTTGAGAAAAGCATACGAACAAGCCCTAAATTAAAGGGTTGACAGGGTATCCTATTTATTATAGGATACCCATAACAGAAAGGACGAAATGTTTTATATAACTTACTATGCAAAGAAACACGAAAAGTTTATCACTAGAAAAGGTCAGTATGATAAACCAGACGGAACGAAAGGAAAATCTTTTGTATCTAAAAATGGTGTACCATGTTTAGTGTACTGGGATTTAGATAACGAGGGTTGGCGTATGGCAACTGGAAATGCGAGGATAAGAACATGACAGCAGAAAGTATTGCAAGATTGCTCATGGTATTAATTGGATTATGTCTAGGAGTTCTAGGCATAATCTATGCTATCCATACGCAAGATGTTTATTTAGGTATCTTGATTTCAGTTGGTGGTATTGCGTCAATGTTAGGAGGACTACCGTCATGAATTTTAGTTGGTGTCATGGTCCGATGTGCCATACTAGTAGAACCACGGATAGAGTTCGTGGTCAGAAAGGCTCTAAGGTTCTAAGAACTAGAAAGGTAAAACACTCCGAATATCACAGGAATATGTATGGCAATGGTGGGGGTACAATATGGAATTATTTTTGTAGTCATAGTTGTCAAATGGATTTTGTACACAAATATGCAGAACAAATCGTGAGTATAGCGCCACGACCCACGCCACTTGAAACACCGATACATGACCCTGAGAGAATTGGCAACGGTTATGGGGGGACTACAATAACTATTAGAAAAAGAGTTGACGATGATTAAATAGTAGGATAATATAGGACCATGGAAACAAAAACAAATAACGACTACACAAGACGAAATAGATTCACTGGTGAGTCTATTGAACTAACAAAAGAGGAGAGCGAGAAACATGATAAGATATTTTATCATGAGGCACTCGCCACTCTTGAAGATAAAGAACTNGGNACAGGTGCNAGNAAGCANTGGCAAGAAATGCGTAACCTATTAGATTGGTTTATGAAAAACAATGCCAAAGCATANATGGTACTATTAGACTAAATTAAAAACCCTCGGGCCNCTTCGNGGCCCGAGGGGTCCCAACCANTTTCCAAAATCCAAANATCNCGNAACCCCACCCAACCCTATACAAAAAAGGGGTCCCANACNNTTNNNCTTTATGCCTTGATTTAGACAGNCAACCACGATAAAAACGTTTTGGTACCATGGACTTGAATAAGGTAAATATAGAAAAATTACCTGCAGATGTGCGAAAGGTCTTTAAACAACTTCAAGTGCTCCATGCAGAAAAAAAGATACAGAACAAAGCTAAAAATGACTTTCTATCTTTTGTAAAATGTATGTGGCCAGATTTTGTAGAGGGATCCCACCACAGGCACATCGCAGAAAAATTTAATAAATTAGCTACGGGTGAAATAAACCGATTGATTGTAAATATGCCACCAAGGCATACTAAATCTGAATTTGCATCTTTCTTGTTACCATCGTGGATGGTGGGCCGTAATCCAAAGTTAAAGATAATTCAAACAACACACAATGCAGAACTAGCAGTAAGATTTGGTCGTAAAGCAAAAAACTTAATTGATAGTGAAGACTATCAAAAAATTTTTAAAACTACATTACAAGAAGATTCTAAAGCAGCTGGACGTTGGGAGACATCACAAGGCGGCGAATACTTTGCTGCTGGTGTTGGTGGTGCTATCACGGGCCGTGGTGCGGACTTATTGATTATTGATGACCCACACTCGGAGCAAGATGCAATGTCTAAGACATCGTTAGACTCGGCATACGAATGGTATACATCAGGTCCACGTCAACGTTTACAACCTGGTGGTAAAATTGTTTTGGTGATGACAAGATGGTCAACGAGAGATCTAACAGGTAAACTCATAGCGAACCAGAAAGAACCGAAGTCTGATCAATGGCACGTGGTCGAGTTTCCAGCGCTCATGGAACACGGACCAGTGTGGCCTGAATATTGGCAACAAGAAGAACTTGAGAAAGTTAAAGCAACACTACCTGTTGGCAAATGGAATGCACAGTGGATGCAACAACCCACATCAGAAGAAGGAGCGATCCTGAAACGTGAGTGGTGGATGGTGTACCCTCATGAAGAGATACCGGCTCTTAAACATGTGATACAGTCCTATGATACAGCGTTCTTGAAAAAAGAAACAGCCGACTATTCAGCGATAACCACGTGGGGTGTATTCTATCCTAGCGAAGATAGCCCTGCTAATTTAATATTATTAGATGCCATCAAAGGCAGGTACGAGTTTCCTGAACTACGGAGATTGGCTCTACAACAATATAAATACTGGCAACCAGAAACAGTTATCATAGAGGCTAAAGCATCTGGACTGCCATTGATGTACGAATTACGGCAAATGGACATCCCAGTTGTTTCCTTTACACCGAGCAAAGGAAATGATAAACATTCTAGAGTAAACGCCGTTGCACCTCTTTTTGAGTCTGGAATGATATGGGCGCCAGAACAGAAATTTGCAGAGGAGGTGATTGAGGAATGTGCTTCATTTCCTCATGGCGATCACGACGACCTTGTGGACTCTACAACACAAGCTATCATGCGCTTCAGGCAGGGCGGATTGATAACTCACCCTGAAGATTATATTGACGAGAAAAAAGACCCTAAACCTAGGACGTATTATTAATGGCTCGAAAAGTTATAGATATCATTTACAATCTTGTTCGTAAAAGATTAGCACAACAACAACCTAAGGGTATAGTCACTAGACTACCTGAGTCTGCTCAGATTGAGCAAGGTATGCAAGAAGTTTTTAAAACTCTTAGAAGTGGTAATATAAATCCAGTATCAGCAGATAATTTAGTTAAAACTGAAGACGATCTAGCCATGCTCTTAAATAAAATAGTCCAAGATAATAACAGAAAAACAGAAGCTATGAAAAAAGCTGATGCAGGTATTACTAGAGTTTTTGATAAGATGAGAAGAGGTATACCTTTGAACCCAGATGATCAAGCTGCTCTTCAAGGTTCTGGTTTTAAAACAGCGCTAGATAATTTTAAAGGGTTTGAACCTAAAGTTATTCAAGGTGGCAAAGATTTAACCATGAAAACTCGTATAGGAGAAATACCCTACATAGAAAGTCCAACACAAACAATTATGCAAGGTGGTAAAAGAGTTCCTGTTAAAATACCAAAAGATGCAAAAGATGATCTGTTAAAGTCTTTTGACAATGTTATGGTAAGAGGTGAAGATACAAAATACGATGCAGATGTTTTAGCAACAGATCTTGCGGAGAGAAGAGGTTTTATTAAAGAAGGTCAGGATGCTACTGACATGGATCAAAAAGATTATTCTAAATTATATAGCGAAGCGTATTCGTTTTTAACTAAATCTAGATTTTTAAATAAACCACCAAGAAAACCAAAGAAAGCAAAAGGCGGTATTGTAAGCGCTGTAAAAAAATTATTTAAGAAATCTAAATCTAAAAAATCTGGAGATAAAATTTATGGTGTAGGTGGAGAAGAGATCGATGTTGCCGATCTTAAAAAATCACTTGGTCTAGATGAAGCTACTGACAAAAAAAGTATGGAAGATCTAGAAAAAAAATTACAAATGATTATTGGAAAAGAAAGAACAAAACATGCAAAAGGTGGTATAGCAGCTGCTGTAAAAAAATTACGAAAGAAATTTGGCAAAGACATTATTCAAAAAGGCAAAGCACCAAAAAGAAATGAGAAGAAAAAGTTACAAGATTTGTTTAGAGAGTTTAATAGAAAACACAAAGCAGGTGGTGGTGTTGCTCACATGTTAGGTGAGCCAAGAGAAGAGATGGCAGCTGGTGGTCCAGCACTTAGAAGACTGTTACAGTTTTTACATCAAGGTGCGGATAAACCCATGAAAGGATCAGAAGGTTTAAAAAAAATGAAACTACCAAAACAAGTAAAATTTTTTGCAGAGAAGCAAGGATATAATCCTGATCAAATAAGAATAAATTATTTAGAACAAGTTTTAGAATCTTTAAAAGCAGATAGAAAAATGATAAGAAATTTAGACCCTGATGCACCTAGTGCGATGACAGGAAAAGCAAAAGATGAAATGGAGCTTATAGCTGATGACATATTTAAAAATCAATTTTTAAGCACGACTCAAGAAGGTAGATTTAAAGGTTTAACTACAGAAATGATTGATTCAAGCATCATGGAACTTGAAGGCATTCTTAAAAATTTAAAAACTAAAGGTAGAAAATTAAACGCTGACGGTGGCAGAATAGGTTTTGCTGATGGTGGTATGTCTAGAAGAACGTTTTTAAAAATTATGGCAGCGTTAGCCGCGTTCCCTGTTGTAGGTAAACTTGCAAAGACTACAAAGATAGCGAAAGGTGCAAAACCAATCGTAACACCAACAGCAGAAATGCCTGCACATTTTCCTAAACTTGTAGAAAAAATTATTAGAGAGGGACAAGTTGTTAAAAAAGATTTTGTTAAAAAAACTGGTGATATAACAACGTACAAACATCCTGACAGACCTGATATAGAATTAACAATTGAAGGAGATGGTAAGAGAATACAATTAGATTTTGAAACTGATCAAGGTATGAGGGGTGGTTACGAATTTAGAAAAGGTGTACCCGATGAAACAGTTCCTAACCCACCAGATGAATTTATACAAGGTGAAGTTAAATATAGAATGTCTCCAGAAGGAGATTACACAAAAGATTTTGAAGAGATTATAGATACTGGCACAGAAAACCTTGATCAGTTTGCGGGAATAAAAAAACAAAAAACTAGTAAGTCTAAAGTTAATCTACCTGAGTCCACTGATGATTTTGTGCAACCTGGAAGAATTAAAGATGATTTAGCAGACGGTGGATTAGCAGGTCTATTAGGAGAATAATGAAAGTAAAACACTACAACGAGATGATGGCATACCTAACTCGTCCAGGGTTCAATGGCGGTGGATCGGTAAGAAATAAAACTGTACTACCAAAAAGAAAACCTAAAGCAGAAATTAAACGAAGACAAAAAATAAATTACGAAAAAATAAAACAATATCTTGGTGAGGAGTCACAAGAGTTTATCGAAAGAGAATTAGGCTTTGCAATTGGTGGTAGAGTTAACCCTGCACAACTTAAACAAAGATTCATGCAACTTGTTTCATCTATTCAAGATGCAGATGATGCAGAGATACCTGGAATCGTTGCACAAGCAAAACAAATTAAAAATCAAATAGATGAAATTAATAAAGGTCTTGCACCTGATAGACAAATTAAAATTGTATCAGAGGGATTAGATTTTGATAATCCATTGTTAGACGCAGCAAAAATTGCACAAACAGTAGGCACCACTCAAGAAGTTACAGGTGGGCTTACCGAAGATATTGTGGAAGATATTGTGCCGGAAAGTCTTACAAAAGAAAATCCAGCATTTAAGGGAGCGCCAACACCAATCTTTCCAAAAGGCGAAAAAGGCACAGGCGCAGACCCAGAAGAGAAGAAAGATTATTTTAGAAGAGAGCCCGGTAAACAAGTAGCAGTTACTCCAGGTGGAGAGTTTGCGAAAGCTAGTATGACGATGGGTAGACGAAATATAACAAAGAACCTTAGAGATTATTTAAGAAACATTGATTTAGCAGCAACAGAAGGTAGTTTTGCAGAAGGTGGATCTGTAGAAACACCAAAGCGTGGCTTGGTTGATGAACCAGGGAGCTATGCTGGAGATGATGAATATGGACAATTTTTAACTCCAAGAAAGTCTAAATATACAGGTAAAATTAC
>FUFK010038852.1_pt1 | contig 23247 bp, 18 predicted proteins | sample 1021851 | NCBI WGS metagenome assembly FUFK01 (sample SAMEA51879418, study PRJEB19060) | metagenome | reverse complement strand
ACAAACGGACCATATTGCACAATCGGCTCACGTAGTGGGCGACCAGTGATTAAGATCACTTTGGTATCCTCACTACTATTGGCTGTGATTGTAACGCCATCAGCACTATCATTGTTTTCAAGAATAGCCATAGTCTTAGTTGGTACTTCTCTACCTTCAATATCTACCGTACCACGATAGACAAAGGCAAACGCATTATGATCGGCTGGAATGGCTTGGCTAAAGCTCGTTCCTGCGGGTAGATGAATATCCAAATACGTCGGCTCAGTGATGTCGCGCGTGACGGCCCCTTCGACGCCATGCGATGTACCTGCAATGACCGTAACGTTTACGCCATCTTCAGTTGTATATTTAGGCAAGTCCTCACTTTGGAAGTCTTTATACCAAGGGTCATTCATTTTATCTTTGGCAGGTAGATTAAGCCAAAGCTGGAAGCCTTCCATCGCGCCGTCTTCTTGTTCCGGTAGCTCTGAGTGGATTACGCCGCTCGCCGCTGTCATCCACTGCACGCCGCCGTTTTGTAATAACCCTTCGTTACCCGCGCTATCACGATGACGCATACGGCCTGTAATCATATAAGTAATGGTTTCAAAGCCGCGATGCGGGTGATTGGGGAACCCTGCGACATANTCATCTGGATTGTCACTTTTAAAGTTATCNAGCATCAAGTANGGNTCGAGGCGCTGTTGCAGCTGCTGCGTCAGTACGCGAGTNANTTTAACNCCAGCGCCGTCTTGGGTATCGACCCCAGCAAAAAGCTGCTCGATTTGACGCGATTGGGTCACANTATCTTTTTTGCTATTCGCTNCAGTATTATTCATTATTCTNTCCTGATTNTTTAATATCTGTTGGTGAGCATTGATTTATTACTCTTAGCTATTTATTTGAGGCCAAAGGGGATATATTTCAATANTATTATATAGTTTATATTAATAAATGATAATGATAATTAAGTTTTATTTAATAAATTATCAGTACAAAAGGGATTACTATTAAAGAGTAGCCAATAATAAAATCTTACTTACCTACTGAGGTTTAATTGCTAAACTGATGAGCATTAACCAATACCATGCTTAGAATAGAGAACGGATAATATGGCAGTCGATTTAACCAATACTTTAATAGTGGCTATATCAGCGACAGCATTGTTTGACTTAACGGAGTCTGAGAACCACCTTTTACAGCTACTACAGCAGCGCCCTGACGAGGCAGTAAAGGAGTTTCGCGATTATATGGCGAAGCGTGAAGATCAGCCATTAGATAGTGGTGCAGGATATCCATTAATCAAAGCGCTGCTGAATCTAAATAATTACTGTAACGACTGTCTATCAGCGGATTTAACGACCGAGTCGCCACTTGTGGAAGTCGTCATCGTCTCAAAGAGCAGTCCTGATACTGGCATTCAAGTGCTCAATGCCATTCGTGACAACGGTTTGAATATTTCACGTTCCGCCTTTGTATTCGGAAGTCCTGTCGCTCCATATATCAAAGATTTTAATGTCGATCTGTTTTTGACGACCAACCGTGAGGACGCTCAGCAAGTCGCCGATGCCAACATTTGCGCTTGTGCGATATTGGACGCCACTCCAGTCAATACTTACGAGCTTGATACCGATCAGCTACGCATTGCCTTCGATGGTGATGCGGTGTTATTTGACGACTCAGGGGAGCTATTGTATAAACAACAAGGCCTACAAGCTTTTCATGATAGGGAAGCTGAGATGATCGACTTACCGATCGAAAAGGGCCCTTATGCCGAGCTATTAATTAAGCTATCAAAATTGCAGCAGCGCTTACCTGCCAAAGTGCATCACTGTCCGATTAAGATTGCTTTAGTGACGGCCCGCAATGCGCCTGCAGACCTGCGAGCGATAAAAACCTTGCGAGCTTGGGGCGTAGATGTGGATATGGCGTTCTTTTTGGGAGGGCTTGAGAAAACATCGGTGCTCAAAACCTTTGCCCCGCATATCTTCTTTGACGACTCTATAAAGCACATAGATGCGGCGCGGCGCTTTATGCCGACCGCTTTAGTCCCTTATCGTTCGACGTCGTTACTGCACGGTGATAGCTATCTAACTACTGATAAAGATGCAACATTATTGTCATTCAAGCCTGCTGTGCGCCCACTATTTGTAGTAAATCATTGAGCATGTACAGATAAGCGAAATTTAAACAATAGGATGATATATGAATTGGCAGCAATTGCTCAACTTGATTGTGGCGCGAATAAAGCAGGTTGTTGGTTTATACGCTTTTGTACTCATACCGATGTGGGGNATGTTTTTTCTGAATGAAAGCGTGCTATTTGGCTTNTGGAATATCTTCGGTATTGTGCCGCGCACCCTAGATTTNGGNAGTATGATAGGCGTGATAGCGTCATGGACGATGCACGGTAATTTTGCTCATTTGATGGGCAATACTTTTATATTATTGCAGATANTGTTTTTGTTTGGGCTGTTTGAAAACAATGCNTATCGTACAATATTGAAGCTTATTGTCGCCTCAGGAGTGGCCACTTGGGTGATAGCATCACNCTTGACCATTCATATTGGNGCGTCGGGGTTATGTTTTGCGATGCTTGGCTATATGATAGGCGGCGCTGTTTTTGCACGGCGTTGGGGCTATTTGCTTGCTTGTATTGTGATGGGAGCAGGGTATTGGCTGACCATTAAACAAGGTCTAATGCCGCAGCCAGGGGTGTCTTTTGCAGCGCATTTCGGTGGTCTGTGCGCCGGATTACTAATAGGGGCCAACTCAAAGCACGCTTATAAAACGACTAAGCCGCTCTAAGCCAATTGGCTTGCAACAGCACGTGCCGCCTTTGTTGATAAAGCNCTTACGTCTGATCTGTGCAGACATTGATATATAATGGATCTTCTGTGCTTAATGGACGCCANGCNGTCGTCTGCTTGACATGCTCATCGAGAGTCAGCTCGCTTGTCTTGTCTTGAAACACATAATCTGCGCGTGCAGGGGCAGCGCAGTTAATCACTTGCGGTATCTGCTGCACACTTCGACGTCTCTCANACAAATATAAATTTACCAAGCGCATATCTGGATTATCTACGTGCATCGTAGCATTGCCGCTATCCGCCGCGATAAAACGNAGTATCTGCGGTTTTATATAAGACCAAGGACGAAACCATTCTGAGCTCTCGGCAGTTTTTACTACGGTTACGCCCTCAGGTAGCTTAGCGACTTGCTGATGGTACCAGTTGTACTCTTGATGAATNTGAAANCCAAAAATACCAATAGCGGCAAATAAAGGCACCAGCCATTTTGGCGCGCGCTTGCCTGCTATTTTGGTGAGGTGAGTTATAACAAGGGCCAAACCTGCCATGCCAAAAGCGGCGGCTATGGTAGCGATAAACTCAAAAAGCATAGAACTTTCCTTAATGCGATCAGCACTGAATATAACCAAAACAGCTTAGAGACAGTCTGTTTGTGCCAGTGCTGGTATAGTGATAAGCGAATAAAAAATCACTCACAAGCAGTTGCTGCCTGTGAGTGATAGATAAATAACCGATAGATTTCACTGTTTATACAATAGCTTAGTGGTCGATTGCGCCGCCAGCTCCACGCGGAGAACGTACGCTCTCTACTAGCTCTTGAATGTGCAGTGGTGGTGCTTTGGTTGCGTAAGACACCGCGAAGGCTACGGCAAAGTTCAGTACCGCACCGATAGCACCAAAGGATAATGGTGAGATGCCAAACAACCAGTACTCTGCAGTATCAGGGAAGTTCGCCGTACCACTAATGAAGAACCAACCTTTGAAGACAAAGATGTAAACTAAGGTGGTGAGTAGACCGGTGAGCATCCCGCAGATAGCGCCTAAGTTATTAATACGCTTAGAGAAAATACCCATCATCAGTGCTGGGAACAAGGATGCTCCAGCAATACCAAAGGCAAGAGCAACCACCTGTGCTGCAAACCCTGGCGGATTGAGTCCGAGCCAAGTTGCGACGACAATGGCAACTGCCATAGAGATACGGGCGACTTGCAACTCGCCTTTATCGGTGATGTTTGGATTAAGATTACGCTTAATCAAATCATGACTGATAGCGGATGAAATCGCAAGGAGTAGGCCGGCTGCTGTCGATAGTGCAGCGGCAAGGCCACCTGCAGCGATCAGACCGATAACCCAAGGTGGTAGCTGCGCAATCTCTGGGTTGGCGAGTACTAAGATGTCATTGTTCACATCCAGCTCGTTACCTGCCCAGCCAGCATTAGCAAAACGTCCATCAAGTGCAGTATCGTTGGCAACACGAGCCTCTTCGACGGCTGTAGTAGCCGCGCCAACATCACCACCTTCGGTTTCGGCATTGGTTAAAGCCAGCTCCGCTGCGCCAAGGCCACTATCGTTATACATCTGAATGCGGCCGTCATTGTTGAGATCGTTGTACTTAATCAGTCCCGTATCTTCCCATGTTGCCATCCAGTCTGGACGTTGGTCATACTCTAAAGGTGCTTCTGCAACCCCTTGTGGATAGACCGTATCAATGAGGTTTAGACGAGCCATCGCACCTACCGCTGGAGCGGTAAAGTACAATAGCGAGATGAATACTAGTGTCCAACCCGCTGTCCAACGTGCATCAGCCACTTTAGGAACGGTGAAAAAGCGAATGATAACGTGTGGTAGGCCAGCTGTACCAATCATCAGTGATAAGGTAAACAGCACCATATTGAGCTTGTTCGGGACGTCAGCGGTATAAGCGGTAAAGCCTAAGTCAGTGACGACTTGATCAAGCTTAGTTAAGATAGGAATGCCTGACTCAACATGGTTTGAGAACAAGCCTAGACCTGGGATTGGGTTACCGGTTAGTTCTAGCGAGATAAAGACTGCTGGAATGGTATAAGCAATCATTAGCACTATGTACTGCGCCACCTGCGTGTAAGTAATCCCTTTCATACCGCCTAATACGGCATAGAAGAAGACAACGACAGCAGCGATGATCAGTCCGGTATCGTTTTCAACTTCTAAGAAACGAGAGAAAGCAACACCAGCACCTGTCATCTGACCGATAACGTAAGTGGTGGAGGCGACAATCAAACAAACCACCGCAATCATAGCGGCGGTCTTAGAATAAAAGCGATCGGCAATGAAGTCTGGAACCGTAAACTTACCGAATTTACGTAAGTATGGGGCAAGCAACATAGCGAGTAGTACATAACCCGCCTGTCCAGCCCATCAAATAAGTTGAAGCACCATAACCACCAGCAGCAATCANACCTGCCATGGAGATAAAGGACGCCGCACTCATCCAGTCAGCAGCGGTAGCCATACCGTTTACAACTGGATGCACGCCGCCGCCTGCAACATANAANTCACTGGTTGAACCAGCACGNGCCCAAATCGCGATACCGAAGTACAGCGCGAAAGACGCCCCTACAAAAATAATATTAATCAGATATTGGCTCATGCTCTACTCCTCGTCTACGCCGTATTGTTTATCCAACTTATTCATACGCCACGCGTAGAAGAAAATTAGAATGATAAATACGGCAATGGAACCTTGCTGAGCGAACCAAAAGCCTAAGTCAGTACCACCGATTCTGATACCTGCTAAGAGGGGACGCAATAAAATTGCGAATCCATAAGAACATAGTGCCCAAATGACTAGGCTACCTAAAATGAGACGGACATTGGCGCGCCAATAACCGGATGGATCGTTGTGGTTCTCCATAGGACAACTCCTTTTGCCTAACAATAAAACAAGATGGTCGAGCCGCTGCTAATGAGTCATATTGACTTAACGATTGAGAGTTAACACTCGCGGCTTAACGTCTATCGCACTCATAACTCAGTGCTATCTATATAAAGCTGAACCATTTTGGCTCTAAAGACTTACTCGACTCTCAATACTTATATAGAGATTACAANNATAGAGGNTACAAGCATAACGACTAACGGCTTACTTAACCAGTTTTATCAAANATTAATTGATATNTGACAGTNTCTTCACATNTNAGCGTCGTCAAATCACAATAAAATTTGCACATTTAAACATTCGTTATTGTCTTGCTTGTCGATGACTATACTGAACAGTCATAAACTTATTAGGAATATATANAAAAANGAGTCAATTAACAATACGTAATNTAAAATTACTTTGTGGTAACGGTATGCTTAAACTGTAAATNAAAANAAGTTATGAGATGAGTTGAANGCGCAAAGACAGGTATACTGTNCCCTTGACAAGATAGATTAAAATGATAAAGCAAATAAGANAACGAANTTCAGAATAAATAGTTGTCATTTATTTAGTAAATACTTATACGANTACTATCTTTTGACGNGATTAGGATAGNTCACTTTTATTTGCTAAGGTTATTTTAGNTGTCTAGACAATAAATTATTTTTNTGATAGGGAAAATTGATACACAGTGGTTTTATGGATAAATACTGGTATCAATAATAAAGAGAAGAGGTGACACCATGGGTGGAAGTATTGCGGAGTGGTTCAACAGTATAGTGAACTACGGTGTGAGTATTATTTGGGGTAATAATGATNGGTTGATCGCTAGCAATCCATGATATGGCTTGTTGATGTTTTTACTGATTGGCGCGGGTCTGTACTTTACGGTAGTGACACGTTTTATGCAGTTTCGGCATTTTGGACATATGTGGAAGCTGTTATGGGTGTCTAATCAAGGACGCAAAGATGGCGGCATCAGCTCTTTTGAAGCCTTGATGACATCGCTAGCNGCGCGCGTNGGTACTGGTAACTTAGCTGGGGTGGCGATTGCTATCTATTTAGGCGGTCCGGGCGCTATCTTTTGGATGTGGATNACGGCAATAGTCGGTATGTCGACCAGCTTTATCGAATCGACTTTAGCGCAGGCTTACAAAGTACCNCATACGGATAATGTCTATCGCGGCGGTCCTGCGTATTATATCGAAAAAGGTCTAGGCAAGCGCTGGATGGCGGTATTTTTCTCCGTTTGTCTGCTAGTTGCTTTTGGCTTAGCATTCAATGGCGTGCAGTCTAATACGATCGCGCAAGCGACGAATGAAGCTTTTGGTATTCCGACTTGGATGACCGGTTTGTTGTTAGTAGTGTTAGTGGCACCAGTAGTATTCGGTGGTCTACGCTCAGTGGCGCGTATTGCAGGTAAAATCGTTCCGATAATGGCGATTTTGTATATCTTATTAGCGCTGTTTATTATCATTACTAACTTTAGCCAGTTTTCTGCAGCGATTGCTTTAATCGTCAAATCCGCATTTGGTTTTGAGCAGGCCGCGGGCGGAGTGTTAGGTTATGGTATCGCTCAAGCTATCATTAATGGGATTAAGCGTGGTCTATTCTCTAACGAAGCGGGTATGGGTTCAGCGCCCAATGCGGCGGCTACTGCCCAAACCAATCCCAATCATCCAGCGGTGCAAGGCTTTATGCAGATGCTTGGGGTGTTTATGGATACGCTAGTCATCTGTACGGCCACCGCTTCGATTATCATATTGTCAGGCGTGGTGGACCCCAATGTCGAGCAAGAAGGTATTCAGCTCACGCAGTTGGCTCTATCTCAGTACGTCGGTGATTGGGGTGTTATCTTTGTGGCCATTGCGATTTTCTTCTTCTCNTTTACTTCCATNATTGCTAATTATAGCTATGGTGAGTCTAATCTTGAGTTCATCTCTGGTAGTAAAAATGCNAAGGTGATGATTATGATCTTCCGCTTTATGGTTTTAGCAATGGTATTTGTCGGCGCTATTGCCAGCTTGCCTGCCATATGGAACTTTGCTGATCTATCAATGGGACTTATGGCATTGACCAACTTAATCGCTATTATGTTGTTATCGCCAGTGGCACTTAGAATACTGCGTGATTATGAGAGTCAGGTCAAAGCGGGCAAGACTGGCGATCAAATCAAATTTGATCCAGATGATTTTGTTAAATTAAAAGACGAGGCCAACCGTGATGCTTGGATTGACTAAGCGTTAACTGGGCGTTGCCGAGACGTTATCTTTACTTTGCATAAGCATAAAAAAACCGCTCTTAGATAAGAGCGGTTTTTTAGTGTTGTTTCCCTAAAAGCCAGTGCTTGCCTGTTTGGCTAGTGCTTACATGTTCGGATAGTGCTTACATGTTCGGATAGTTAGGACCACCGCCGCCTTCTGGGGTTACCCAAGTGATGTTCTGCGAGGGGTCTTTGATATCGCAAGTTTTACAATGCACACAGTTTTGCGCATTGATAACGAACTTAGCGCCTTCGGCATCTTTCACCACTTCATAAACTCCAGCTGGGCAGTATAAACGCGCAGGCTCAGCATATAAGGGTAAGTTAATAGCGATAGGTACCGTTGGATCTGTTAGCTTCAAGTGTACCGGCTGATCTTCGGCATGGTTCGTATTTGAGATAAACACTGAAGAGAGTTTATCAAAGATAAGTTTGCCGTCAGGCTTAGGATAAGTAGGCTGATATGCATGAGCTGCACGCTCTAAGTGATGATAGTCATGCGAGTTATCATGAATCGTCAAAGGCATCTTACCGCCAAGCAGGTTTTGGTCGATAAAGTTGAACGCGCCGCCCATCCATTGACCCATACGGTGCATAGCCGGTGAGAAGTTACGTGCCTCATAGTTATCTTGATACAACCAAGACTCTTTGTACATCGTACTATAAGCGACTACTTCATCATGCTGACGGCCGGCTTCTATCGCTTCGAAGATAGCTTCAGCAGCGAGCATACCCGACTTCATAGAAGTATGCGTACCTTTGATTTTGGCTGGGTTTAAGAAACCAGCGTCATCCCCTGCNAACACGCCACCTGGGAAGGTAAACTTGGGTAAAGAGTTGAGGCCACCTTTGGTCAGCGCTCGTGCTCCATANGAGATACGCTCGCCGCCTTCTAAGATATTGCGAATAAGTGGATGCAGTTTTAGGCGCTGCATCTCATCGAACGGTGACATATANGGGTTAGAATAAGATAAGTCAATGACCATACCGAAGCTGACTTGATTGTTTTCGGCATGATAGAGCCACCAACCACCAGAAGATCCGGTATCACTCAACGGCCAACCAGAGCCATGCAGTACCACGCCTTCTTCATGCTTAGCAGGATCGATGTCCCAAAGCTCTTTTAGGCCAATACCATAATGCTGTGGGTCAGAGTCATTATCAAGTCCGAAACGGCTGATCAAACGTTTGCCTAGATGGCCGCGGCTACCTTCGCTGAAGATAGTGTATTTTGCTAGGAGCTCATAACCAGGCTCAAAGCTTGGCTTCTCTTCACCGTCAGCGGCAACACCCATATCGCCAGTCAAGATACCTTTGACCGAACCATCATCATTATAGAGAATATCAGCAGCAGGGAAGCCTGGGAACATCATNACTTCAAGCTCTTCAGCTTGCTCAGCGAGCCAACGTACGACATTACCTAGTGAGACGATGTAATTACCGTCATTATGCATGAGGGCTGGAACCACTGAATCCATAAGCTTTGTGGCTTTGGTCGCCGAACCAAGCATATAAACGCGATCTTCAATCGCAGGGACATTAAGCGGTGCGCCTTTCTCTTTCCAGTCCGGAATCAGCTCATCTAGGGCGCGCGGCTCGATAACCGCGCCTGATAANATATGCGCGCCAAACTCAGAGCCTTTTTCGACCACGCAAACCATAAACTCATCGTTACCCGCAGCGATAGCCTGTTGACGCAGACGAATAGCAGCAGATAGGCCAGCGGGTCCGCCGCCGACAACGATAACATCAAACTCCATTGATTCGCGTTCAATCTCGGGTTCTGGTTCTGGTTCTGGTTCTGGTTCTGGCTCAGGTGCTTGTACAACTGCTTCTTCGGCGACTGGTTCTTCAGTAACGGGCTCTTCGGCAACTGCTTCTTCAATGACTGGCTCTGCCACTACTTCTGCTTTATCCACCGAATTCGCTTCTACTTCAGTAGCTTCTGTCGTTACCACCTCATTAGTGATATCAGATTCTGCATCTACAACTGGCGCTTGCTTGTCTTGTTCTTGCATACCTACTCCTAAATTCTTAGTGGCTTATCTCAGAACATTATTCGCAATGTCATTGAATAAGACTTGCTCTATTTACTGTCTAAGATATTGGGCTACTCGATAAAGCTGTCTTTGTGATCGTAATTGAAGGGACGCTCACACAACTGGTTCAAAAAATCGTTACTCATTATAAAAGAAAAACACCACAAACACGATACGCATTTATGGACATCAGTGTTAAGGTGAAGCGTAAACGCTATCATGAGTATAAAGATATTGAGCCGCTTGACCTAAAACTAAAACGTATCACTCAATCATCTATAGCAAACTTTAATGAATAATATATCGCTAACAAGGAAACTGCCTTATGGATAAGAGTAATAAATCCGACAGAAAAAATACTGACGATACCGCCAAAGCCATGCAGGATATACCATCGGACCTAACTAACATGGAGGCGCTTAGCCACTATTTAAAGTCATCAGCAGGCTCTCGTCAAGGTCGTAGTATACCGCCGTTAGAAAAATGGCATCCTGAACAGGTTATGGATATGGACCTGGTGATAAAAGCCAATGGCGAATGGTGGCACGAAGGTACACATATGACGCGTGAGTCACTAGTCAGTCTATTTGCAACTATTTTATGGAAAGAAGATCAAGGCGGCAAAGCAGAGTATTTTCTGAAAACGCCAGTACAAAAACTACGCATCACCGTCGAAGACGCGCCGCTGCTCATCAATGATGTCGGTATCGTCAACGAAGAAGGTGTCAGCTGGCTTGAATTTACCACCTCAACCGGCGATGTCGTCCGCCTAGATCCCAAGCATCCTATAGAGCTACGGGCTTTTCATAGTGATAGCAAAGACGATTCTCACACTCACAATGATGCTGATGAGCAAATTCGCCCTTATATGATGGTACGTAATGGTCTAGAGGCGCTGATCGGTCGCAATACTTTTTATCATTTAACAGACATCGGTACGCTGAGTGAGCAGGCAGGAACGACGGTTTTGACCTTAAAAAGTGGTGGTCAAGAGTATCAGCTCTCCATGCCTNAAGATGANTANNTAAACTATAGCGGCTANCTNCTNTAAAGGCTNNTACTNTAAGTTAGGNNNGCTANTNTNNAGGCTTAGTCTAGTTTCNAGCTTTTANNGNTTNTNNGTAATATTTNTNANACCCAAAACTCATTTCATCCTCTANTCACTATGTTTTGTCGAGATTGAGAATAAATCATCGTTATCTAGTATATACTCTTCATCTGATAAAAGTGCCAGTACNNTAGGATATNGATAANCGGCGATAGTTAAGCTATGAGGCGACTTGAGCATATCAAAGGCGAGTGATAAATGACGCCGCTATAAGTTCCGGCTTAAAGTTCCCTATCGATAATACTATTTATAAAAACAATATGGCCAAAATGAATAACCAAGCAGCATCTAATGGCGAGCTAAGCAATGCTCGTACTATAAATAAGATGGATAATGCGCTAAACGCGGCCTCAACTTGCGTACCAGAGCANATGTCAAATCAAGCGCTTAATGAAGCACCAATAGGCGTCTTTGATTCAGGTATAGGCGGCTTGTCTGTGTATCTGCATTTGGCTCAGCAGCTCCCTGCCGAGCGTTATTTGTATTATGCCGATACCAAGCACGTCCCGTATGGTAATCGCGACAGCCAAGATATCCAAGCGTTGACGCTAACCGCAGTGCATTGGTTATATGAGCAAGGCTGCAAGATTATCGTCATCGCTTGCAATAGCGCGTCTGCGCATGCGCTGACGACAGCCCGCGAGCGCTACCCGCAGATACCTATCGTAGGGTTAGTACCAGCGCTCAAGCCTGCGGTGTTAGGTAGCCTTAGNGGCCGTGTCGCTGTTATGGCAACCAAAGCGACTCTTGANGGGATTTTACTCAATCAAGTCATCAAAGAGGTGGCTAAGCCAAACAACATAGCAGTGAGCAAATACTTCGATCCAGAATTAGTGCCGTGGGTTGAGGCGGGGATGCCTATCATCTCGCCAACGGCTCTTCGCTTGCGGCAACAGCTACAGCAATTGGCTGATGACGGTATTGACTATTTAGTGCTAGGCTGTACGCACTATCCCTTTTTTAAGGAATTTTTGTTGCAAGCGATAGCTGAGCAACAGCTGCCGATTACGGTAGTAGATTCAGGNCAGGCAATCGCTGCTCGAGTGCGATCCTTGCTAATAGAAAAACAGCTGTTAGCGGCGTCAGATAACACTGAGATGAACAACGCATTAATGCTTTATGCCAGTAAGTATGATGAGACTTTGGGTCAAGTTATCAAGCGCCTGCTTGGTGAGCGCATCAATATTCAATACGTCGCCTAACAAGAAAAATATCTAAAAACTCGGTTGAGTATTGAAAAAACGCCTAACCGTATTGTGTTAGGATAAATATATAATAATAAAGCTGTGTTTAGACACTGTGCAAGTAGCAAGTATGATTGCAAGCATAAGTGAGAGCATGAGCATCGCTAAATACTGTAGAGGTCACTTTGTCAAACCGTCGATATCACATTCATGTTATCTGCGTTGCCCACAGTCAGCCCCTGATTTTGGATAGTTTGGCAGTGTTTTTTCAGTCGCGGGCATTTCTGACGTATGATCTCTCAACGCATCTATCACAGTCAGCGTTATACGGTCGGCAATGCGTTGATGCTTGTGATTATGTACTGATGGTGATTGGCGATAGCTATGGCGCGGTGCAAAATACTGGGTTTAGTCAAATGCANTTGAGTTACTTCAATGCCAAGGCTCGAGTCAAGCCTATGATGACGCTCATAAAAAGACATTATGATCCGGACGTGGTCAGTGAGTCTCTCAAAGGTTTTATTCGTATGGTAGAGCAAAAAAACAATCAGGTGCACTATTATGACGACAATACAGACATTAAGCAGCTATTAAATAATATACACGCTGATATGATAGAAAAGTCGAATTTAGCGCCAGAGTGGATAAAGGTTAGGGACCTTGATAGTANCACGGCGGCGAATACTCAAGGAAGTTTAAACCCTCAAGCAGGTCATCTAGCAAGTGCTCGTCGCCAGACTAATAACCGTTATGAAGCTAGCGATAGAGTCACTACAATGATCGAGCCGAGCGCAGCTTTCGATATCGAGTACAGCGCTCAAGCCTACGAGGATGGTAATTTAACTGACGTTATGATGACCATGTCGCTCACTTGGCAAGATGTTTTGCTNGCTTTAGGCGGCNTGCCTGCTGTTTTTTCAAGTTATGGTCTGCAAAGTCAATTCAACCGGTTAATTGCTGCTAAGGCTGAGCGTGATATCAAACGGCTCATGCCTAAAGTTCATGCTGTCGCTCGCTGTCAGATTATAAAGAGCGATTTAGATAAGCTGCAACGACTACTAGTAGCCGCCAACTGGATTCAGATAAAAAGCGCCGGCTCTGGGGTGCGCTCTACGAAGGAGCTNTGGAGTCTGACTTTCTACGCCAAAAAGTTATTAGCAGAAAATAAAGCCAACGATAAGGATAGATAACACTCCTCTACTCAANATTAGCACGCGCCGCTTATCGGCATTCCGCACAAGATCCTATCGTCTATAACACCTNNTANNACCGAAAAATACCGCTAAGCATTCGTTAATATTGCAATAGAGTTGAGCAGAGCTACGTTTCGTAATACAAAGCATACGTGCCAACGCTTGTTAAATTTGTCTATATTCATAATAATAGGAATGACTGTTGGACGAAATAGCTGTTGTTAGACAATCGTATTAAATGATCGTATGGAATGATTGTATTAAGTAGCTGTTATNAATATAAGAATAATAAAATAAGGTCTGATGACTATTTAGTATAAATAGACGCTAGTCTTATACGATATATTCTGTAAATTATTTACTTGATTTTTACTTGATTTTTACTTGATTTTTACTTGATTTTTACTTGATTAAGGAGAGCATAATGAGCAACTCAAAAAGTGATGAACTAAAGCATGAGATTGATGGGTTAGAAAAAACTATGCATGATGCCGATCAGTTTCGCACGCTAGAAGAGCAAGTCGCTGATATGAAGCGCCGCGGTATCGACCCGAGTCAAGCCTATAAGGACTTGGATAGAAAGGAAGAAGATGAAGATTGGGGCGATGACACTTGGAAAGAAAACGGCAAGTGGGAGCCAAAAACACCTGCTGATCTCGATGACAAAGCCCGCGAAAACTGGGGCGGCGATAATGGCGAGCCTAATCCACCGCCTATTGTATAAACTGACAATATCTAATAGTTAAAAAAACCACATCAACTTGATGTGGTTTTTTTATGTCAGTATAAAGCCTAATAGNGTTTAGTTAATACGCTCAAGACGTACGCTGCCATCACTATTGGTCACTCGGCGATAGCGGATATTGCCATTGTTACTNGCAGGCTGTATCGTTCTTTGCACAGAAGGCTGCGGGGAGTAAACATTAGGCGTGGTCGTCTGCCGCTGAATCAGCTGACCCATACGATCGGCAGGTGCTGGATTTAGAGACTGACTATTGATAGACGGATTGCCGACTGGTTGGCCATATTGATTACCATACTGGCTTTGGCGAGGGGCGGCACTGCCAATGATGGTACGATAAAACTTNTGNCCGGCGCGGCCATCAGCAGGGAAGATACCGCGGCTGGTTTGATATTGCTGAATCGCGGTTCGGGTATTATCTCCGATAATCCCATCAACGCCGCCAATATCATAACCTGCGTCTAGTAGCGCTTGCTGGATGTCTTTGGCTTGTTGACGGCTGATACCTGGATCGTCGGTCGGCCAAGCGGTGATAAAGTCAGTTTTGCTACTGTCCTCACGCGTGATCAAGTCAGATAAGTGNGCAATCGCTAAGGCATAGTTCTCTGAGGCGTTGTACGAATAAAAAGTATCAAAGTTTTTGCCGACTAAAAAAGCGGGACCATCGATACCGGCTGGCAAGAGTAATCCGGCGCTATTTAAATCGTAAGGCAGNGGACGACCATCAGCTAGGGTCAACCCTTGATTACGCCAATGGCTCATCGATTTTTTGTTCTTACGGTCTGATGCTGCCCAGTAACCATCAGGTAGCTTGACTTCATAACCCCACGGCTCGCCTGTGCGATAGCCACGGTTATCCAAAAAGTTAGCCGTAGAAGCGAGTGCATCCGGCACGCTATTGACGAGGTCGCGNCGNCCNTCACCNTCAAAATCNACNGCCAGCTCTAAAAAGGTACTCGGCATAAACTGCGTCTGCCCAAANGCGCCCGCCCAAGAACCGGTCATATCATTTGGCGCAATATCACCGCGCTGCACGATTTTGAGTGCATTGGCAAACTCACCTTGGAAGTAGCTTTGNCGACGATCAAAACAAGACAGCGTCGCNANNGANTCNAACAAAGGCTTTTTGCCNANNGTNTGNCCAAANTTGGACTCAACACCCCAAACGCCGAGTACATGCTCCGCTTTTACGCCATAACGCGACTCGATTTGGCGCAGCGTATCACGCCATTGGTGTTTGGCACGGATACCGTCTTCGACGCGCTCTTTATCCACTAGCGCCGACAGGTAATCCCAAACGTCTTTTTGGAATTCAGGCTGATAGTTCAGCGATTGAATNACGCTCGGATCAGGCTGGCTTGGGCGGTAGTTATTAAAGGTGAAGCTNTCNACACTNCGAAATTTACTGGAGTTTTTGAGTCCATCTAGGCACTGCTGAAACTCGCTGTTGGAAAGATCAGGTGCAGGCGGCCGAGCGGCCTGTGCGGTGCTAGTAAGGCTAAGACCAATAGCAGCGGTCAATAGAGAGAGGGTGGAGAGCTGAGTCAAACGCATGGAGATATCCTGTAAAGGTGAAAAACAGAGCATAAAATCAAAGATTGATTTAGAGTAACCAATATCGATAATAAAGAAAAGTACGAGCATGGCTTGGTTACGATAAGCTGACGTAGGGGTGAGGTTATTACATGAGAACTGAGTTTTTTGTCACGTCATTTGCTGTCGTCTGAATAGCCGAAAAAGTCGCACTGTCCATAGTGCTATTGCTATACTGTCCCGATGCTAACTTCTATACTTTAATCATCTTGTCCTTTCACGAACAGTGTAGCCGCAACTATGAGTAATCCGATACATCCTACCAGTCAAACTCCTCAAGATATAACTCTTGCACAGCTCAAGCAGATAATGCCAGAAGCATTTAGTGAAGGTCAGCTTGATATCAACAAACTCACCGCGCTGNTNTCTGAGCANNATATTGCNCCNGCGCAAGAGGCGTATGGACTAAGCTGGGCGGGCAAGCATCANGTNTATCGTGAGCTAAAAACNCCAACCAGTCAGACGCTAGTGCCAGAGCCTGATGANTCNGTNNATTTTGATACCTCGCAAAATCTATTTATCGAAGGNGATAATCTGGCGGTGCTAAAGATACTACAAAAGAGCTATCACAGCCGTATCAAGATGATATATATCGACCCGCCATACAATACGGGTAATGACCGCTTTGTCTATGCCGATGATTTTAGCGAGAGCATTGCGGACTATAAGGCGCGAGCAGGGCAAACCGATGAAGACGGTAATCTCACTCATAGCGACGGGATGCAATCAAATCGAAAAGAAAACGGTCAGTATCATAGCAATTGGCTAAATATGATGTATCCAAGGCTGGCACTGGCAAAGAGCTTGCTGCGTGAAGATGGCGTTATCTTTGTGTCGATAGATGACAATGAAGTGGCAAATTTGCGCTTGCTGATGGATGAGATATTTGGCGAGGAGAATTTTGTAGCTGAAATCGTTTGGCAAAAAAAGTATTCACCTCAAAATGATGCTACCTACTTTTCATTAAATCATGAACAAATACTCTGTTATGCCAGAAGTTTGAATAATTTTGAGAGAAATTTACTGCCTTTAAATGAGGAACAGATAAAAAGATATAAAAATCCAGATGACGATAAAAGAGGAGTCTGGAAAAGTTCTGACTTGTCTGTTGCTACCTACAATCAAGATTACGACTATGAGATAACAACACCATCAGGTCGTGTTGTCAGTCCGCCCCAAGGAAGATGTTGGAATACGAGTGAAGAAAACTTAGAAAAGTTGATTAAAGATAATAGAATTTGGTTTGGTAAAGATGGTAGTAATGTACCTTCTGTTAAGAAGTTTCTAACAGAAACAAACGACGGTGTTGTACCAATTTCTTTATGGGGTTATAAGGATGTCGGTCATACACAGTCAGCTACTCAAGAGTTAAGAAAACTAATGGGTGAGAAAATATTTGACCATCCTAAGCCAATACGATTAATACAAAGAGCAATGAAAATTTCATCTAGTTCTGATGATATCATCCTTGATTTCTTCGCAGGTTCTTCAACCACCGCTCACGCGGTTATGGCGTTAAATGCTGAAGATGCAGAAAATGGCAAAGCAGGTAAGCGCAAGTTTATTATGGTACAAATCCCCGAAGTCATTGATGCCAAAGATAATCAAAGCGCTTATGAATTTTGCATTAACAATAATATGCCGCCTAATATCGCTGAGATATCCAAAGAACGTATCCGCCGTGCCGCTGCCCATATCACTTCCGAATTACCTGAAACCGTGGATAGCACGGCGCTTGATTTTGGTTTTAAGGCGTACACCCTTGCCGACAGTAACTTTATCCCGTGGCAGCAGCCCGCCAGTTACGACGCTGATAGTCTAATGGCGCAGTTAGAAAAACACCTTGACCCTATCGTTGATAATGCCACCACTGACGGTATCATTACCGAGCTGATGCTCAAAGAAGGCTATACCTTGACCGCAGATGTTATAGAGGTCGACGGCTATTATCTGGTCACCCAAAACGATGCGCTAATTGATAATTTTGATGCTGACAGCTCTGATAACGCGGGCACGTCGATGCGCCTAGCGATAGTCCTAGACGATATGACCACTAGCAAAGCCACACAAATCATTGCGCGCGCTCCCAATAAAACGTTGATTATGGATCGCGCCTTTAGCGATGACGCCAATAAGGCCAATATCGTGTTGCAGTTTGAGGATGCAGGGCTGGTGGTTGGGTGTGTTTAGGGGGTATAACAGATGACTTATACGTATTTAAATCCTGATAATGCTTTTATATGGCGTATTGTGCACTGCGATAATATGCCTTGGCTTATACAAAATGGACTTCATTGTGCTAACACACCACTCCAATCGAATAATTGGATAACGATCGGTAATACAGAGTTAATAGATAGGCGTAGTACGAGACAAGTGCCAATTGGTAATGGGGGTACGCTTAGTGATTATGTGCCATTTTATTTTACGCCATTTTCACCAATGTTGCTTAACATACATACAGGTTATGAAGGTATTACAAAGGTAGATAATACAGATATTGTCATTTTAGTAGCCAGTTTATATGACCTTCAAGCCAGTAAGATTGACTTTGTTTTCACGGATAGGCACGCCTATATGCAATACGCAAATTTTTATAATGATTTAGCACACCTAAATGAGATTGATTGGGATATTTTACAAAAGCGTGATTTTAGACGGGACAATAACGATCCTCAGAAAGTAGAGCGTTATCAAGCAGAAGCCTTAATCTATAATCATCATCCTATTGACCAGTTAAAAGCAATTGTATGTTATAGCGAAGCTGTACAATCAAAAATTCAAGGGTGGTTAAACCAATACAATTTAAATGTAAAAGTTGTAGTAAGAAGTGAGTGGTATTTTTAGTAGTTTACTGAAATAGTAAGTACTAATATTCGTATTAATGGTACTTTAGTAGTATATATGACTACATTAGTAGTGATTTTGATTAATTTTAAAAAATAGCATTAGCCTATTTTTTATTCGCACCCATTGAGGTTGCGTGGAAGTAGAATATACATCACCTAGAAGGTGAACGGAGAGAAGCAATGATTACCTACACGACTGGCAATTTGTTGGAAGCGGATGTCGAAGCGCTTGTAAATACTGTCAATACGGTAGGCATTATGGGTAAAGGAATTGCCTTAATGTTTAAAGAACGCTTTCCCAAAAATATGCGAGAGTATGCCGAGGCATGTAAATCAGAAGAGGTACAAACAGGTAAAATGTTTGTCACTAGCACTGATGAGCTGATAGGGGTTAAATGGATTGTAAACTTTCCAACTAAGCAGCATTGGCGAGCCAAGTCACAAATGAGCTGGATTGAAGAAGGTCTTCAAGATCTGCGCCGTTTTATTATAGAAAATAATATTGAATCAATTGCTATTCCGCCGTTAGGAGCAGGTAACGGAGGGTTAAATTGGCATCAAGTAAGGCCTAGGATTGAACAGGCTTTAGGTGATTTGCAAGGCGTTGACATCATCGTTTATGAACCCACTCAACAATACCAAAACATTAAAAAGCAAGCAGGTGTCAAAAAGTTAACTCCAGCCAGAGCTTTAGTATTAGAACTAATACGTCGTTATCTCGTTATTGGTATGGACTGTAGTCCACTTGAAGTACAAAAATTGGTATACATGTTAAACCGAAGTATTGCTTCTAAAGGTTTAGCAGATCCTTTTAACTTAACTTTCGAAGCGAATAAATACGGACCTTATGCTGACGATTTAAGGCATCTACTAAACAGCCTTGATGGTCATTATTTAATGTCAGATAAGCGTATTGCAGATAGCAAAGCATTCGATAGTACGATTCGTTTTAACTATGAACATAAAGAGACTATACAGCATTATTTAGAGAGTCAAGGCAGCGAGTATTTGCCAGTGTTAAATGATGTCAGCCAAGTTATTGATGGGTTTGAATCACCTTATGGAATGGAGTTGTTAGCGACTATTGACTGGCTGGTCTATGAAGAGGGTATATCCCCAAAGCTTGAAGACATTAAGCAAGGACTAGAAAACTGGTTTTCACAGTCTAAAAATAAAAAGTGGGGGCAGCGTAAACTTAAAGTGTTTGATGACAGGTCTTTAGCTATATCTATTGAACATATGGCTGGGTTTAGTTATGAGTCTGCTGAAACGAACTCCTAAGCAATCCTTAGTAGTTCAAACCACGCCTAAAAACCATCAATAAAGCCCATATAAAAGTGCCAAAACCACCATGATAACCCTCACCTTTGAACCAAACCTTGAACATCAAAGCCACGCCATCAATGCCGTGGTTGATATCTTTCGTGGACAGCCCTCACAGTTAGATACGAGCGCAGCGCTCGATAATTTTGCCTTAGCCCAGCCGATAGATGTTGCAGGAAGTAAGACCCTCATTAATCAGCAAATAATTAGCCAGCAAATCACCAGCCAAGCCATAGCCAATCAGCGCATTATTAGCGATGAGCAAGTGCTGGATAATATCCAAGCCGTGCAGCATGAGCATAATATCGAGCCGTCAATCACGCTTTATGACGATGATAAAAACCTTGCCAAATATGGGCTCAATGCCTCAATTGAGATGGAGACGGGCACCGGCAAGACTTACGTCTATCTGCGCAGCATCTACGAGCTGTATCAGACTTATGGCATGCGTAAATTTGTGATTGTCGTACCGTCAGTAGCGATTCGTGAAGGCGTGATGAAGTCTATCGAGATGACCAAAGCGCATTTTGCCGCCCTGTATGACAATACCCGCGTGGATGCGCGTATATACGATAGCAAAAATCTAAACAGGCTACGCGACTTTGCCACCAGTCAAACCGTGCAAATCCTCGTGATGAACATTGACGCTTTTGCCAAAGATGAGAACATCATCAACCAAGTNCGTGANCAAGGCGTTGCNCCNATTGANTATATCCAAGCNACCCATCCTATCGTCATCGTNGATGAACCNCAAAATATGGAAACNGCTAAGCGCTTNGATGCTATNGCCAGTNTGCAGCCGCTGATTACTCTGCGTTATTCAGCGACGCACAAGTACAGCCGTCATCTGCTTTATAGCCTAAATCCAGTCAAAGCCTATGATGCAGGTTTGGTCAAGCAAATCGAAGTCGATTCGGTGATGAGCGATGACGCCTTTAATGAGGCNTATATTGANCTGCTNGACNTCACNGCNAAAAAGACCAAAATCACNGCCAAGGTCAGCGTCTATGCCAACGTCAAAGGCGTGGTCAAAAAGAAAACCATCAGCATCAGTGACAACGATGATCTCTATAAAAAGACCGAGCGTGAAATATATGCCAATGGTTACATTGTCAGCGGCACTAACGCTGTGGAGGGCTACATTGAGTTTGATAATGGTGTGGTGATTTATAAGGGTCAGCAAACTGGTGGCATGAGTGATAGCGTNATGCGNTATCAAATTGAGCGCACCATTGAAGCGCATTTGGACAAGCAGCGTAAGCTCTTGCCGCAAGGGATTAAAGTATTGTCCTTGTTGTTTATTGACCGCGTTGATAACTATCTTGTTAATAATGAGCTGGTTAACCAAACAGATGGCTATACGCGCTCAGGTAAATTTGCCCAGTGGTTTGAAGAGATATATCAGACGTTATTAGACAAGCCTAAATATCGTGATCTAAAACAACAATTAGCGGCGCACTATCAGGCTGGGGTGAGCGATATTCATAACGGTTATTTTTCTGTCGATAAAAAGGGACGCGCTAAAGACACCTCTGGTAACACTAAGGGCGATGATGATACTTATAGCCTAATCATGCGAGATAAAGAAAAGCTGCTGAATCTAAATAATCCGTTGCAGTTTATCTTTAGCCATTCGGCATTGCGTGAAGGCTGGGACAATCCCAATGTGTTCCAGATATGCACCCTTAACGAGACCAAATCTACCCTAAAAAAACGCCAAGAAATCGGTCGTGGTCTGCGTCTATGTGTCGGTGCAGATGGTCATAGAGTCTATGACAAGCAAATCAATATACTGACCGTCGTCGCCAACGAAAGCTATGATGACTTTGCTAAAAGTCTGCAAAATGAGATTCAAGATGATTGCGGTGTGAGCTTCGCAGGGCGGGTAAAAAATCAAGCGCACAAGCAAGCCGTTCGTTATCGTAAAGGCTTTATGCTCGATGATAACTTCAAAGCCATTTGGGATAAGATTAAACAAAAGACTCAGTATCAAGTACGCTTTAATACTGATGAATTAATCACTGCCGTTACCAGCCTAATAGCCGATATGGCAGAAATAGTCGCACCGCAAATTGCAGCCAATAAAGTACGCCTTACGATGAGTGAACAAGGCGTGGAGAGTCGTTTATTAGCCGTCAATAGTCAACGCCAGCATTATACAACGGATAATAGCTATGATGGTAGCGACACTGATGCTGACTCAAACGTGCCCCAACCCACGTGGCAACTGCCTGATATCTTGGCTTATCTGGCTCGCCATACCAAGCTGACCCGTGTGACTTTGATGGAGATATTGCGTCAAAGTGGACGTATTGATGAGATGCTTATTAATCCGCAAGTCTTTCTAGAGCGCTTAATTGCGATTATTAAGCAAGCCCAAACTGACCTGATGGTAAAAGGCATTGAGTATCAAAAAAACGGTCAGATATATGCTCAGCGATTATTAGAGAGCTTAGAAGCTCAGCCGGCGGATGTCTATGCCAGTGATGATCATTTCGGGGTTACCGATACCCATAAGACGATTTTTGACAACTTAATACCGCTGGACTCCAATACTGAGCATCAATTTGCAAACGATTGTGAGAGTATGGAGAGCGTGCGCTTTTATTTTAAGCTGCCCAATTGGTTTAAGATTAGTACGCCACTTGGCAGCTATAATCCGGATTGGGCAGTGATTAAAGAAGAAGATGAGGATGTAAGCCAGTTATACTTTGTCGCCGAAACTAAGAACACAGGTGGCAAAAGTGCAACAGGTCATGCGGTAGATATCGCCAAGCTACCACTACCGCAACAACAAAAAATCCGCTGTGGTCGAGCGCATTTCAAAGCGCTAGACAATGAGCTGAGCTTTAAAGTGGTAGAAACGGTGGCGCAGTTGTAATTTATAGTAAATAGAAGCCCTAAACGAAATTTGGGACTTCTATTTACACCTGTTGTAAAAAGCTACTCTCCCAAAACCTGATCCAATTCCTCAATAAAACCACTAATGCGCTCGGCGTTTTTACCCAGATCACTCTTACCCATTCTCGATTTACTACGAATATCGACCAGACGCTCGCCGCCTTGGTCAAGCACACGTACGACAATATCATCCTTAAACCCAAACCACATAGTGCTATCTGTCGCTTCAATGACACCTGCGCTTGCATTCGTATTAACGAGCTGCCAGCCTAAGTTATACCAAACCCAAAATATATAGTATAATCCACTTATGACTATACCAATACATAACCTAGAAGACCATGACTTTGGCAAACAC
>FUFK010070856.1_pt1 | contig 23255 bp, 20 predicted proteins | sample 1021851 | NCBI WGS metagenome assembly FUFK01 (sample SAMEA51879418, study PRJEB19060) | metagenome | reverse complement strand
AATGCAGATGGGTATTCTAGCATTGTTAGTCAGGTTATTGTAACTATATCTCCAAACCTTATTATTGCAGGGCATACATATCAGACTAGAGATTTTATGCCCAGAGTAAGTGCTAAATTAAGATTACCCTTTGTTCCTGATATTATTTCTGTGAGTGATAATAAGTACATAAAACAAGTACTCAATGCAAAACTCAATGCAGAAATTTCATTATCCATGAATCAATTCATACTTAGTTTTCAATCTGCTGCTTTCAGTGAAGAAGATTTAAAATTAGGTTCCTGCGATTCCGAGGTATATGAACCCAGCCTTGATTCAAGTGTTGTACGTTCCAAATCTGAAGAACCATTCCAAGAAGAGGCTGGAGATATAGACCTTGAGAGTGCAGAAATACTGGTTTCTGTTGGTCGTGGGATTGAAAAAGAAGAGAACATNTCCTTGGCNTTTGANCTNGCTAAGGCGATAGGAGCTGAGGTATCTGCAAGTCGTCCGGTGGTAGACTCAGGCTGGATTGATTCATTCNGNCAGGTAGGGAGNTCAGGTAGNAATGTNGCTCCAAAGCTNTATTTTTCACTTGGGATTTCAGGCGCAATTCAGCATGTTGTGGGGATGAAGGGTGCAAAAAGTATTTTAGCTATTAATAAAGATCCAGACGCGCCAATTTTTGAAATTGCTGATTATGCNGTTGTTGGTGATGTTCTTGAAATAGTTCCAAGGCTTATTGAATCATTAGATAATTCANAATAATTGNTATCCAATCTTGAAAAAATAATTTTTGTTNTTATGGTAATTGGCTCATTTNGAGCTTCNTACATTACCTTTAAAAAAATGTTCAAGGTTATCCTNGCTGGAACNAATCCTATCATTTGGACAGACGTAATAAAGAATTGGAATGCAGGCCTTATTGCATTCATAAGCCAAAAAACACTTTTNAAAACTCGTCCAGTCNTAGGATTTATTCATGCGCTAGTAGCATGGGGATTTACCCTTTATCTTCTTGTAAACATTATTGATGTTCTATACGGCTTTATACCTAATTTTAAATTTCTTCCCAACAGTATTGCTGGTGACATATATCGGTTATTCGTTGATACTTTTAGTATTCTGGTACTACTAGGGGTGTTTTACTTTCTTGCTCGTCGTTTTATAATACAAGAAGATAGACTTACTATAAAAGATCCCGTTCTGTTATCTGATAGGGCAAAGGCAGGAATGAAGTTTGATTCTTTTATTGTAGGTGCTTTTATAATTGTTCACATTGGCTCAAGATTTTTGTCCGCAAGTTTTGAGATTGCAATCCACGGTACNGATNGGAGTCAGCCAGCNGCTAATATNGTTGCAACCCTGTGGTCAACGTTATCACCCAACACACTAACAATTGCTGAGCATGTTACCTGGTGGCTAGCTCTGGGTCTTATTCTCTTGTTTCTGCCTTACTTCCCATATTCCAAGCATGCTCACCTATTTATGGGGCCTCTAAATATCATGGCCTCAGAAAAACGAAGGTCGATGGCAGCGATTGAAACAATTGACTTTGAGGACGAAGAACTTGATCAATTTGGAGCAGCACAAATTCAGCACCTTCCCCAAACACAACTATTAGATGGCTATGCCTGTATACAATGTAGCAGGTGCCAGGACGCTTGTCCTGCTTACGAAACTGGTAAAGAATTATCTCCGTCCGCACTTGAAATAAATAAACGATATTTTATNAATGATAATNTNTCNANNATTGNAAATGGTGAANCTATTGATAANGCANTGACAGATTGGATGTTAACNGAGGAAGCAGCNTGGAGCTGNACNACCTGTGGCTANTGTNTTGAAGTCTGNCCNGTGGGCAATGAGCCNATGNTAGATATNCTNNGANCNAGNCAGAATCTGGTNATGATGGAGTCNAANTTNCCNCANGATGCNNTGGANACATTTGANAAAATGGAAANCTATGGAAATCCTTGGGGGCTTTCCCCTCAGGATAGAGAAAATTGGATGGATGGCTTGGACGTGCCACTGATGCGTGAAAAGAAAAATGCTGAAGTTTTATATTGGGCTGGATGCAGTGGAGCCTATGACTCACGTGGTAGAGAAATATCTCAATCTGTAGCCAAAATTTTGAATGAAGCGAANATTGATTATGCCTGCCTTGGAAATGAAGAAACTTGTACAGGAGACTCGGCAAGAAGAATTGGAAATGAATACCTTTTTCAAACCATGGCAGAACAGAATAAAGAAACCTTTGAACAATATAACTTCAAAAAAATAGTTACTCAATGTCCACATTGTTTTACAACATTAAAAAATGATTATGCAGAAATGGGGATTGAGTTAGATGTTGTACACCATTCTCAATATATAGATGAACTAATCAATGAAAAGAAAATAGAACCAAAACCCTATCTNGATGAAGATATTACATTTCATGACCCTTGTTACTTGGGAAGACATAATGGTGAGTATGATGCTCCGAGGAAGGTACTGCAGTCAGTTCTAAAAGAAGGCAGTATTAAAGAAATGGAGCAAAGTAAATCTGACAGTTTTTGTTGTGGTGCGGGCGGAGGGAACATGTGGTATGAGATAAAAACAGGGGAAAGGATNAATCAGCATCGAGTCAATCAAGCNGTTGACACTGAATCAAAAACAATNGCCGCAGCATGCAACTTTTGTAATATTATGCTTGANGATGGTGTTAAGACNACGGGNAATGAAGAAAATATNAGAGTAGTTGATATTGCAGAAATGGTTTCAAAAGGGCTTGAGTAGCTTACCNTTTTGAATTTCAAGAATTAACTTGTTTAACCCTTTAAACCGATTTCTGTTAGCCTCTCATCAAGATATTCTCTTGCAGTGTATTTTTCAGACAACTTTATTGAATCTCTGGGATGTAAAAATAGAGGCATTGAAAATCGACTAACATTTTCTATGCTGTCTCTTGGGTTTATTATCTGATGGGTAGTAGATGGAAAGTATCCCGCTGATGCCTCCTGAAGCATATCACCTGTATTGATTGCAAGGCACCCAGGGTCACAGGATACATCGTGCCAGGAATCATTTGTATCTTTTACCTGGAGTCCAGGTTGGGTCCCTGCAACAAGCACTGTTATTAAATTTATATCCTCATGTGCAGCTCCACGAATAGCGCCATCTTTTTCCTTACCATCAAGGGGAGGGTAGTGAATGACTCGTAAGAGATTCGTCTTACTATCTANGATCATTTCATTAAGCGGAACTGAAAAATTAGATTTTACNTCTTNTGGAGTTTCTTCCTGTATCCACCCTAGTAAGGTTGACGTCANTTCNAGCAGCTGANTATACAAAACTTTTGTAGCATCAGATATNTCTNTTGGGTACCTACCCCAAGGGTAAATATGATAAAACTCTTTTAANTCTTTTAACGAATGNCCCTTTGCATTTTCAGTTAAAAAAGGGAAANAACCATCCTGTTTTATTGGATCGAAAAGATATTTNTCTTTTAANCTGGAATTAAAAAAANTTTTCCATTCCANATACACATTATCAATTANNTCCTTCTTAATCGGATGATTAGTTANAATGCTAAACCCAGTTTGTTTAAGAGATCTGGTAAATTCATATGGAGCGTCTTTTTGTTTATAATTTACCTTTCGAACATTCATGGGTTAACCTTTAGCGTGATCCTCCAAGCTAATCAGTTTAATACCAACCTCTTTTGCACGTTCTATAATTCGCTCGTCTCTATATAGCTCATCGTAATAAATTATTTTAATTCCTGCGTTTGCAATAAGTTTGAAACAGTTATAGCACGGGGATGCGGTAACATGTATTTCAGACCCATCAACCTTTACACCATTTTTTGCCGCCTGAACAATTGCATTTGCTTCAGCATGTGTAGTTCGGATACAGTGCCCTTCAACCATTTCACATCCAACCTCATCGCAGTGAGGNAGGCCTTTTATGCTNCCATTGTATCCTGTTGATAAAATGGTTTTATTTCTAACGATCACTGCACCTACATGTTTTCTACTGCAAGTGGAGCGAGTTGATACTTCTCTAGCAATGTTCATAAAATAAGTATTCCAACTTACACGTTCTTTAGACATCTCTAGGTATCTCTTCTGCTATAGATTTTGACTGCATATCGTGGTTCCCCATAATAGATCTTTTTTGCGACTTGTGCAAGCTGTGCTGTAAGGATTAGATATGCCCAGGTTGGGACGGTAACACTGGCACATCCTTTGATGATAACTTTCTTATCTTTGTATTGATCTAGATCTAATTTATCAACCATTTCACGAAAAGACTTTTCACGGATGATACCATTATCTAGGAAGTCATCAAGTAGGATTGTTTCCATTTAAAAATACTGTTTAATACTTGCCAGAGAATTACAAAAAAGATCAATATCTGTTTCATCGTTGTAGATATATAAACTCAGACGGGCTACAGAATTTTCATTCAGCCTTGAGAGCAAGGGCTGTGCACAGTGGTGGCCAACTCTAATTGCAATGTTATCTTCATTTAAGAATTGAGCTAAATCTTGAGCATGAATTCCGTCTACATTAAAACTAATAACGCCTGCTCTACTTTTAGGCGATCCAAAAACATTAACCTGTTCAATTTGAGACATTTTATCTAATGCATATTCTGTAAGCTTTTTCTCATGCTCAAAAACTTCATCCATACCCAAACTATTTAAATAGTCAATTGCGGCACCAAGCCCAACAGCCTGCACAAAATTGGGTGTTCCAGCCTCAAACTTATATGGGACTTGGTTCCAGGTAGAAGACTCCATTGTAACGGTCTCAATCATTTCACCTCCTCCCATAAATGGGTCCATATCTTCTAACTTTTCCATTCTACCCCATAATACTCCAACACCGGTTGGGGCCAACATTTTATGACCTGAGAACACATAAAAATCACACCCTAATTTTTTAACATCAATTGATTGGTGCGGTACACCCTGTGCTCCATCAACAATAAATATGGCTCCTATTTCGTTAGCAATCTTGGCTATCTCATTTATTGGATTTATGGTTCCAAGAACATTGGATACGTGAGTAATTGAAATAATCTTTGTTGAATCTGTAAAAGTTGTTTCTAAATTGGTTAGNTCAAGGTCGCCATTTTCATTCATAGGNATGAATTTAAGATTAGCGCCGGTTCGCCTGCATGCCATCTGCCATGGAACGAGATTTGCATGGTGTTCCATCTCAGATACCAGGATATCATCTCCTGGGCCGAGTTTGTTTCCTAGGCTGTGGGCAAGGAGATTTATTGATTCAGTGGTCCCACCTGTAAAAATAATCTCACTTTCAGACTCTGAGTGGATAAAGTTTGAAACTTTTTTTCTAGAATTTTCAAACTTCTCAGTGGCCTCACTACCTATATCATATAATGCTCTGTGTACATTTGCATTAGTTTTTGAATACATCGACTGTATTGCATCCAATACTTGTTGAGGTTTTTGTGTGGTAGATGCATTGTCTAAATAAACAAGATCAGAATCATCAAATATAGGGAAATCGGATTTTACTGACGGTTTCATTAAAACATACCAAGCTCAAGCTGTGCTGCCTCGCTCATCATATCTCTTGTCCACATTGGTTCCCAAACTAATTCAACAGAAACATCTTCTACTCCATCGAGTCCATTAACCTTACGATCAACTTCATCTGCGATTACAGGTCCCATACCACAACCAGGGGCAGTCAAAGTCATTTTAATACTTACTTTCTTTCCAGTTTTTCCATTCTCCATTGATAAATCATATATGAGACCAAGTTCAACTATGTCTACGGGTATTTCAGGATCATAGCAGGTTTTTAATTGGTCCCAAATCTGTTTTTCAATATCCCCTGAAGGTTCAGTTTTTTCTTGTTCTTTTACTTCTATCCCAAGTGCGTCAGCATTTTCTGCCCTTATTTGAACCATGTTCCCATTCATTATAACAGTGTAATTACCGCCCAGTGCTTGGGTAATCCTTACTAGATTTCCTGCAAGTAATTTTACCTCGTCCCCCGAAGGAACCATGTAGGCATCTACATCACGGAGTAGTCGAATTGATTCTGGGTTAGTGGAATTCATTTTAAGGAATTGTGAATTTTTTGAACTGCACTAGAAAATCCATTTGTTCTCTGACTGGTAATGGTTTTATCAAGTCCGATTGAATAGAGTATGTCACTGCTGTTGATTGAAAGAATATTATCTGCAGTTTGCCCAGAAAATACCTTTTCTAAAATTGTTAAAAGTCCTTTTACAATTAATGAATCAGAGTCTGTTCTGAAAGTATATGTATCATCGCNATTTTGCTCTGTAACNACCCATGCTCTTGAGGTGCANCCATTAATTTTATTTTGTTCAACNTTCTCATTCTCTTTTAATTGCTCTGATTCTTTTGCCATATCCATTAGCTGAACAAACTTATCTTTTGGATCTTCGAAGAGCATAAACAAATCTCTAAGACTAGTTAATTGTTGTTGCATATTCATTAGTTCTTCTGTTCAAGCCAGCTGTTGAAATACGTAATTATAAGATCTTTGATATCATGATTTTTAAGGACCTCAAAGATTTCAGATGCGAAACCATGTACCAACAAAGCGGTAGCAGTTTCTTGGTCAATTCCTCGCGACCTAATGTAGAATAATGCATCTGATTCTAATGCGCCAGTTGAGGAGCCATGGGAACACTTAACATCATCAGCATATATTTCAAGCTGTGGATTTGAATTCATCAATGCATCTTTTGATAATAATAAATTTTTATTGGACTGACTCGAGTCAGTTTTTTGTGCTCCATCATGCACAATAACCCGTCCGTTGAAAACACCTGAAGAATGATCTTTAAGTATGGATTTAAAGCTCTGGCCACTTATACAATTAGGAGCGTAATGATTGGTAACAACGTTTACATCAAGGTGTTGTTTATGATCTGATAGACTAAGACCCTTAACAAAACAATTAGCTCCTTCTTCGCAAAGATCTATATTCACATCTGTTCTACCCAACTTTCCTCCAAACGCAAATTGAACAAAATCATAGGTTGAATCTTCTTGTTGTTTTACGTGCAGGTTCCCCATGTTTATTGTCGATTCAGAATTATTTTGTAATCTAATATGGTCCAATCTTCCATTTCGTTCGATGTTTACAATCACAGATTGGTTGAAAAAGTATTCATTGCAATCTCCAACATGATGCTCGAATAGGGAGAGAAAACTTGATTCTCCAACATCAACGTGAATTCTTGGAGAGGTCATTAATTTCTCATCACCAGAACAAATAAATAGAAGCCTAATTGGTTCATTAATCTGGATACCTTTATCAACAATGATAGATACTCCACTATCCATAAATGCTGTATTCAAAAGATCAAATGAGGATTTGGTTGGCTGTGATAAGGCCCAGTCATTTTGTTCCATGTACTCCTGGTTGGATATGACTCTTAATCTTTTTGGCAACGTTGATAAACTTTCTTGAAAATGCCCATTAAAAAAAACCACCGTTTTAAGAGAATCTAATTCGTGCCTTGATATGTTATAATCGGCATTGGGTGCATCCTTTTTTTCTGAAATTCTGAAACTGCCTTTTTTGATGGATGATAAATCTGTAAATCTCCAGTTCTCATTCTTTTTATTGGGAAGGCCTTGTTCAATAAGGTTATTAAATGCTTTTGTCCTGATAGAATTAGCTTCTTTAGCGAAATATTTTCTGTCAATTACCTTTACAAACTCTGATTTAAAATAATCAGGCATTATTCCTCGAGCCATTCGTATCCCTTTTCTTCCAGCTCAAGTGCAAGCTCTTTTCCTCCTGAACGAACAAATTTCCCATCAATTAAAACATGGACAAAGTCTGGCTCAATATACCTGAGAAGTCTTTGATAGTGCGTAATCACAAGAAAAGATCTACTGGGGTTTCTGTATTTATTAACTCCATTTGCAATTACTTTTAATGCGTCAATATCTAAACCTGAATCAGTCTCATCCATGATCGCTAGTTCTGGCTCTAGTGTAAGCATTTGAAGTATTTCGTTTCGTTTTTTTTCTCCGCCCGAGAACCCCTCATTTACTGCTCTTTGAAGGTAGGAGGTATCCATGTCCAATTCGTTTAACTTTTCCTTTACTAGTTTTAAAAACTCTGCTGCATTTAATTCTTTCTTACCATTATTCTTCAGTTTTGAGTTTAATGCTGCTTTCAAAAAGTATGTATTATTAACACCTGGCATTACAACCGGATATTGGAATGACATAAAGATACCTGCTAAAGCCCTTTTCTCTGGGGACCACTCAACTATCGATTCATCTTTATACTCAATATCACCCTTTGAAATAACATATCCCTCTTTACCGGTTATTACGTTTGAAAGGGTGCTCTTTCCTGAACCATTTCGTCCCATTACTGCGTGGATCTCTCCAGGGCTTATGCTTAGATCAACACCTTTTAATATTTCTTTTCCAGAGATACCGGCGTGTAGTTTTTTTACGTTTAGCATTTCACCACTCCAGATCTAACCAACGCTGCCCTCAAGCGTTACTTCCATTAGCTTGGTTGCTTCAACAGCAAACTCCATTGGCAGTTCATTAAATACTTCTTTACAGAAACCGTTTACGATCATCGAGACTGCATCTTCAGATGAAATCCCCCTTTGATTGCAATAGAATAATTGATCCTCACCAATGTTTGATGTGGTTGCTTCATGCTCCATTTGTGCGGAGGGATTTCGAACGTCTATATAGGGGAAAGTGTGTGCACCGCACTTGTCACCAATGAGAATGGAATCGCACTGGGAAAAATTTCTAGCATGGTCTGCACCTTTCATTATTTTTACTTCCCCTCGGTATGTTTGTTGCCCTAGTCCTGCAGATATACCCTTAGATATAATGGTGCTTTTTGTATTCTTGCCCAAGTGAATCATTTTTGTACCTGTATCAGCCTGCTGGTGATTATTTGTAACGGCAACCGAGTAGAATTCACCTATAGAGTTATCACCTTTTAATATGCATGATGGATATTTCCAGGTAACAGCAGACCCAGTTTCTACTTGGGTCCATGAAATTCTGGCGTTTTCTCCAAGGCAGGTTCCTCTTTTTGTTACAAAATTATAAATGCCACCTTTCCCAGTATCAGGATCTCCTGGGTACCAATTCTGAACGGTTGAATATTTAATGGTAGCATCTTTGTGAGCTACTAATTCCACTACCGCTGCATGGAGCTGGTTTTCATCCCTCATTGGAGCAGTACAGCCCTCAAGGTAGCTCACGTGACTTCCTTCATCAGCAATGATTAGTGTCCTCTCAAATTGNCCCGTATTGGCTTCATTTATTCTAAAGTAGGTTGAGAGCTCCATGGGACAGCGAACGCCTTTTGGGATATAGACAAAAGAGCCATCCGTAAATACTGCTGAGTTTAAGCTAGCAAAGTAGTTATCGGTATGGGGTATCACCGTTCCCAGATACTTTTTGACTAAATCTGGATAGTCTTTTACGGCTTCGGAAAAACTGCAAAATATGACACCAGCCTTTTTTAAATCTTCTTTAAATGTGGTTGCAATAGATACACTGTCAAAAACCGCATCAACTGCAACTCCAGATAACATTTTTTGTTCCTCTAGAGGAATTCCAAGTTTGTTATAGGTCTCCAATAACTTTGGGTCTACTTCATCTAGACTGGCCAGCTTCTTCTTTTTTGGTTCTGAAAAGTAACTAATCGATTGGTAATCAATATCTGGGTATCCAATATTTGCCCACTTTGGCTCTTCTTTTTTGAGCCAATGTCGGTATGCTTTTAAACGCCAGTCTAANAGCCACTGCGGCTCTTCTTTCTTTTTGGAGATAGTCCTTATCACATCTTCATTAAGCCCAGGGGGTATCGTTTCAGACTCAATATCTGTTATAAAGCCGTACTCATAATCCTTTTCAAGATTAGAGTCAATTATAGTTTGTTCATTTTGAATAGTCATGATTATTTACTTTTATATTTAAAATCAGGCNGAGAAACTAGTGCCGCAGCCGCAGGTGCGTTCTGCGTTTGGGTTCTTAATCTTGAACCCCCCATTTAATAAATCCTCTGAGTAGTCAATTTCTACATCTTTTAAGTATAGCCAGCTCTTTAGATCGCATACTATGGTAAGTCCATTTGACTCAAATTCCTTATCATAGTCTCTTTTCTCATTTTCAAAGTCCATTTTATATGTCATTCCAGAGCAACCTCCACCTTCAACTGACATGCGTAAAAAGTGATCATCTTTTCCATCTGATTTCATCACGGCTACCAATCGTTTAACAGCGGATTCAGTTACTGTTATAGTNGCNTTGTTAAACTCGGTCTGTTTTTCTTCTATTGACTTGTTACCTAGTGTATCACTCATTTAATCCCACTCCGTTTCAATTTTTTGTGAATTATTTGTTTTGTTAATTGAGTCAAAACCTAATTTAGTTCTTGCATCTTCTGTCATCATATCAGGGTTCCAAGGAGGGTCAAAGGTTATGGCTACCTCTACGGATTCAACNTGATCTAGTTTTGAAACTTTGGATTTTATATCATCTGCCATGTGTTGNCCCATGCTGCATCCAGGNGTNGTAAGGGACATAGTTATATCAACCTTGCTCTTATCCTCATTTCCCTCAATTATGTCAATATCATAAATAAGTCCAAGGCTCCAAAGGTCCAGAGGTATTTCTGGATCATAACAGGACATTAAAACATTAATTATACTCTTCTTGAGTTCCATTAGTGAGTCACCTCAGCTAGAGTCATATTATTAAACATCGTTCTGATTGAATCATTAATTCGGTTGATTGGCGTCCGAATAGTGCAACCATCTATCTGCTCGCACCCCGAATCAAAATAGCAATCCATTATTCCCATCGGACCCTCAATAANTTCAAAGAATTCTGTAAGCTTCATACTTTCAGGATCAATTGCTAACCTATATCCACCATAAGGACCTTTGACAGCATCGATAATATTCTTTTTTGCTAAACGTTGAAGAACTTTTGCTAACAGTTCTTTCGGAACGCCATAGGCATTTGCCAGTTCCTTAGCAGAGGCTAGCTCTTCTTTTTTAAGACCCTGTAAATGACGTAACGCTATTAAAGCGTACTCAACTTTTCTGCTTATTTTTAACATAGTATCATAATCCCATTTAAAATATATAAAGATTAACTAGCGCGGTTCAATAACATTATACGACTAATATTGTCGTATNTAATTTAGTATACTTTAATCAAANAGGGCTTTTTCTCGGTTATTTGCCCAATTATAGCTGTCTGACCGTTAACCTTTTTAACGTAAGACCTTGCATCTTCCAGTGGCATGGAGACTAAAAGCCCNCCAGATGTTTGGGCATCAGCCGATAGTAANTNTTCAATCTNGCTTAGATGATCNTTAAATGAGACAACTTTCTCNACAGATTTCAGATTTCTTTTTGTCCCGCCAGGCATTACCCCTGACATTGCTAATTCTTTTGCACCATCGAGAAACAATAGGTCTTGGAAGTTAATTTTTGAGGAAACATCACTATTCTCACACATTTCCTTGAGATGACCCAAGAGGCCAAACCCCGTCACATCTGTTACTGCATTAACATTATATCCTCGAAGTTCTTGAGCTGAATTTTTATTAAGAGATGACATGGAATTTATCGCATCTTCAATGCTGTCTTGTGTTGCCACACCTTTTTTTATTCCCGTAGCAATAATACCCGTACCCAGGCTCTTTGTGAGGACCAAAGCATCCCCTGGCCTGGCTCCAGAATTTTTCCATATTCTATCTTGATGAATTTCGCCAGTAACCACTAGACCATATTTTGGTTCTTTATCATCAACAGAGTGTCCGCCTACAATAGGTATCCCGGCCTCATCGGCTTTGTCTGCGCCTCCCTGCAATATATCTGTTAGTATACTTTTTGGTAGGTCATTGATGGGGAAACCAACAATATTTAGTGCAAACAATGGTTCTCCTCCCATAGCATAAATATCGGATAATGCATTTGCTGCAGCAATTTGACCAAATTGATATGGGTCATCCACAACGGGTGTAAAAAAATCCACTGTCTGAATAATCAAAGTTCCATTGCTAAGGCGCACCACTGCGGCGTCATCAGATCCCTTATGGTCTAAAATGACTGATGAATGTGGTTTAACCTTAAGATTACCCAGTACCTGGGCTAGGTCCTTGGGACCAATCTTACACGCTCAACCTGAACCATGGCTCAGAGTTGTGAGCCTAACTTTTTCTCTATCGTTCATTGTTNTTATTCNAGGTTTAACATTAAGTCTCATCTTCTGCTAGAGCGATGAGACCATCTTTTGATGACAAGGTAAATTCTTCTTCCTTACTTGGAATTAACACTATTCCAAACATGTCCTCTTTACTTTTTTGATTAGCATGAATTTGTAGACCCAGGATAACCTCATTGCGAAGTTTAGCAGCTTGAACACATTCACCATAGGGTATGGTTATTGTNTCTCTATCTTTGAAATCAAAATAATAAGATGCNGGTTTAATGTAGAGTTCGCTTCCTTCTGCTTGGAAAAGGTCGTCATAGACATCTAGAGCCATAGGCTCTTCAGATACTTGAGCCATAATCTGCGAAACAAATTGATTTGACACCATGAAATCCTCAACACCACTGTTCAATATTATATCAATATTTTCACTGTCCATTACCTCAGTAATCAACTTGGGCCATGCTCGAGATTCACGCCCACTTTTTGCTCCACTATTTTTGATTAATATTTGCCTTATTCTGATTAAAAGCGATATCACATATGCATCCATTTCCTCAATGGTTGTTCCTCCAGGAGACAGAATTAAGATACTATCAAAGTTCTGTGGCTCAATTTCATTGAGACTATTAAGATCATTAAGATCTATTTCATTCATTGATATTTCTATATCAGGATAATCTTCCGCAAGTGTGGCCTTGCTCAAATCCATTTCGGGGACCTTGCTAGAAACAAATACACATAATTCAGACCCTTTGGGTAGATAACTGCAAAGTTTTTCCAAGATTATAGCGGTTTTTGTTGTCCAGTTTAAAAGAGCTATCCTGTGTGATTTTGGTTTAACAATAGAGGTTGGTATTTCAGAAGTCGATGGTTCAAAAACAGGTTTCTCAAAATAAAAGATGGTTGAATCATCCTCAGCAAATATGATTAGCTCATCNTCACTTTCAATTGGCATGTCTTTAGAAGGGTTTAAAATGATCTCTCCCTTTGAATTGTGCACACCCATTGGGGTACTACTTTTAAATCGGTTGATGCTATCTCCAAAAGTAAGGTTTCCACCCCATCCATCATCAGGTCGATAAAAGTAAAACTCATTACCATCAAAACCAACCATGTCACTATAAACAATGGATAGTCCGTTCCTACTTAGTGCCAACTGGGCAATCATTCTAGATAATACACTTACTTCATTTAATGCTTTTACATCTCCATTTGATATATTTTCAGCAAGATCTCTGTCTCGGTCAGAATGGATCTCACAGACGATAGGTGGATGTACATCCCCATCGCAAACGGCGATGATTGACATAATGGATTTTAAAACTAATGCATCTGCAAGTGTTTTCTCGCTTTCAGGACGCCAGCTTGCGGCACTGTTCATAATTATTACAGATTTTGCATTTTCAGCCATCACCTTTTTTAGGTTATTAATATTGGTGACAACACCAGACCTAGTAATAACCCTGGTTGTAGCAAAATCAGAAATATTATCTCTTATAATATTGTCCATTTCCTCTTTATCATTTTCAGCTAGAATGACAATAGACGCATCGGACTCAGATTCATTGGCTTCAATTAATTCACGTATAACCTCTAGTATCCTATCACCAAAACCAAGAACTAGAGTATGATCTGATTCAAGTACCAGGCTGCGTCCTCTCCTTAGTTCATCAAGTTTTGCTTCAAAAACACTTGTAATAAATGCAACCATACTAGAAAAAAGTATCAAGCCGACCATCACTGCCAGAATAGATGTTAGTTTTGCAAGCCAGTTACTGTCCCCATCGGTTTCAGCTGCAGATCCCTCCATCACGGCCACATAAACCCGCCATGGTATCTCAGCTAGACTATTAAGTGTTTCATCAGGTAAAAATGAATTAGCGATTAATCTCACAACTACCATCACTAGAAATCCAGCTAAGAACAAGCCAAGGAGTGCTAAAAAAATAGAGGAGCTACCTCTAGACATGAAATTATCTATTGAGTATCGGAGCCTCAATCCTAGGGGGTGATTTTTGTTCTTGTTCATCGTGTTTGCCAATTTAAATGGTACTTACAGTAAGGAATGTTAAAAAATAATTGACAATAATAGGGCAATTAATTTGTTTTTCGAATTCATGGTGACTGCCTAAATTTATCGATTCGTTTTTTAAAAAATAAAGACCTTTGATTATAGTAACATTGTAATATTTAAATAACATTACACAAATAAAGATTAAAATTATGGGAAAAAACTTTAAAACTATTGATACAGCGGTAATACGATTTGCTGGAGACTCGGGAGACGGAATGCAGTTAACGGGAGGGCGCTTCACTGAAACAACTGCTATAGTAGGTAATGACCTTAGCACCCTTCCTGATTTCCCTGCTGAGATTCGAGCACCTGCAGGTTCACTAGCAGGTGTAAGTGCTTTTCAATTAAAATTTTCATCCAAAGATATTCATACTCCCGGAGACAAGCCCGATGTGCTAGTNGCCATGAATCCTGCAGCCTTGAAAGTCCACCAGAAAGATCTAATACCCGGTGGAACAATGATCATAAATACAGATGCCTTTTCAAAAAAGAATTTAAACTTTGCAGGATATGAGACCAATCCCGTTGAAGATGGCTCACTTGATGATTACTTTACCGTAATACCAATTGAAATGAATAAAATGGTTACCGCTGCCTGCGAAGGCATGGACCTTTCAGGGAAACTTGTTTTAAGAACAAAAAACTTNTTTGCTCTTGGNGTATTNTTTTACATGTATGACAGACCATTGGATGCTACAGAACAATGGTTAAAGAAAAAATTTGCTGGAAAGGATGCAATCATTGAAGCAAATACAGCATCAATGCATGCCGGATATAATTATGCAGACACCACAGAAATTTTTACAACTAGGTACAAAGTTGAAAAAGCATCTTTGCCTCCCGGGACATATCGAAATATTAATGGGAATTTAGCTACCTCTCTTGGGCTCTTGGCTGCGTCTGAGAAAGCAAATCTAAATCTTTTCTTGGGAAGTTATCCAATAACGCCTGCCAGTGACATANTACANACACTCTCTTCATGGAAGCATTTTGGTGTTAAGACGTTTCAGGCAGAAGATGAAATCGCAGGTGTTACATCAGCAATAGGTGCTTCATATACTGGAGATTTAGCAATTACCACGACCTCTGGTCCTGGTATCGCGCTCAAGGGTGAAGCTCTAGGTCTAGCGGTCATGACAGAGCTGCCTCTGGTTGTGATAAATGTTCAAAGGGGTGGTCCAAGTACAGGTTTACCAACCAAGACAGAACAATCAGACCTGAACCAAGCACTCTATGGACGTAATGGCGAAGCACCGATGCCTGTTATTGCTGCAGCAACCCCTGGTGATTGTTTTTTTGCTGCTTACGAAGCCTGCAAAGCGGCACTTACTCACATGACTCCGGTTATGCTTTTAACCGATGGATACCTCGCAAATGGATCAGAGCCATGGAACATACCAGATGTGAATGATCTTGAACCAATTGAAGTAAAATTTGCTCATGAGCCAAACGCGGATGGTGACTTTCTCCCTTATTTAAGAGATGAAAAGACATTAGCTCGTCCTTGGGCAATTCCTGGTACTCCAAAGCTGGAACATAGGGTTGGAGGTATTGAAACTGCAGAAAATACAGGACATGTTAGCTATGATCCTGAAAATCACCATAAAATGGTTGTACTCCGACAAGAGAAAGTTAATCGTATCCAAAATGACATGGCTCCGACGGAAGTGTATGGAGAGAAATCTGGCGACCTTTTAATATTGAGTTGGGGAGGAACATATGGAGCATGTAGGTCTGCAACAGAGACCTTGCAGGAGGAAGGGAAGAGTGTATCTCATGTCCATATCAGATGGATATCCCCATTACCCAAAGATTTAGGAGAGATCCTGATACACTTTAAAAATATTCTAATTCCAGAAATAAATTTAGGGCAGCTATTGCGTTTAATTAGATCTGAATATCTTGTTGATGCGAAAGGACTTAATCTTGTTAGAGGAAGGCCGATTGGTGCTGCAACTATTGTTGAAAAAGTAAAAGAAACACTAGGATAAACTACAATGAGCGAAATGTCTACAACTCCAGAATTAACCAAAAAAGATTTTGTATCAGATCAGGCTGTGAGATGGTGCCCAGGATGTGGCGACTACGCAATCCTAGCACAAACACAAAAACAAATGCCTACTTTTGGCCGTAAGCGTGAAGAATTCGTATTTGTATCTGGGATAGGATGTTCAAGTAGATTTCCCTATTACATGAACACATATGGATTTCATTCTATTCANGGCCGAGCACCAGCAATTGCCTCAGGCGTAAAAATAGCAAATCCTGAATTATCAGTTTGGGTAGTAACCGGGGATGGAGATGGCCTCTCTATTGGTGGAAATCATTTCATGCATGCATTAAGAAGGAATATGGATTTAAATATTTTAATGTTTAATAATCGCATTTACGGATTAACGAAAGGTCAATATTCACCAACCTCTGAGGTTGGGAAAGTAACTAAGGCTACGCCATATGGTTCAATTGATATTCCTCTAAATCCCCCTTCATTAGCACTAGGTGCGCAAGCAACTTTTGTAGCTCGTACTATTGACAGATGGCAAAAACACATGGCAGAGATGATGGAGAGATCATACCATCATGATGGTGGTTCATTNATCGAAATATATCAAAATTGCAATATTTTCAATGATGGTGCTTTTGAACCGTATACTGGCCCAGATAAACTGGACAATGTTATTGAGTTGAAAAATGGAGAACCAATGCTGTTTGCCAAAGACACGAAAGGTATCAAGTTGGACGGGTCTACAGCAAAAGTAGTGGATATGGAGAGTGCCAGCATGGATGAAGTACTAATCCATGATGAGACAAACTTAGATCTCGCGCACATAATCGCTAACTGGACATCTAACCCAGATTTACCTGAGCCTATTGGAGTAATATACTCTATAGACAAGCCAACATATAATCAAGATATGGTTGATCAGATAAACTTTGCTAAAGAGAGGAAAGGAACCGGTAGCGTACAAGATTTACTCAATGCTGGAGACACCTGGAAAGTAGATTAGATATGGGTACCCGCATTGAACGGGACAGTATTGGTGAATTAGAGGTCCCCTCAGATAAATACTACGGAGCCCAAACCCAAAGATCTCTTGAAAACTTTAAAATAGGTGGAGAAGTTTTCCATAGGGAGTTCATTCGAGCATATGGCCTGATAAAAAAAGCAGCAGCCTCAGTCAATCATAGATTTGGCAATATCAATGATAAAATCCTAAACGCAATCCACAAAGCTTCCGATGAAGTAATCTCTGGCGCTCTTGATGAGCATTTTCCTCTAGTAATTTGGCAAACAGGAAGCGGTACACAGACTAACATGAATTTTAACGAGGTAATAGCCAACAGAGCCATNGAGATTCTNGGAGGCGAGTTAGGTAGTAAAGATCCTGTTCATCCAAATGATCATGTTAACATGAGTCAATCAACAAATGATACTTTTCCAACAGCGATTAACATTGCCGCTGTTGAAAGCATCCATCATAGCCTTATNCCNTCTGTANAAAGATTAANATCATCTTTGGANAATAAATCCAAAGAATTTNNTTCAATTGTGAAGCTTGGACGAACTCATCTCCAAGATGCGACTCCACTGAGTTTGGGACAAGAATTTTCAGGATATGTTTCTGCATTGGATCATGGTATCAAACGTTTAGAAATGTCNNTNGGGCATTGTAAGGAGTTGGCAATGGGNGGTACTGCAGTTGGGACAGGTATAAATTCANTTAGTGGTTTTGCAGAAGANGTAGCTGATGAAATATCATCTCTCACAGGGATAGNNTTNGTTACCGCNGAAAATAAATTTGAAGCTTTGGGAGGGCAAGATTGTATTGTTGAATTATCTGGTTCATTAAAGGTTTTAGCNGGGTCATTATTTAAAATAGCCAATGATTTAAGGTGGCTTTCTAGTGGACCAAGAAGTGGTATAGGAGAAATTGTTTTGCCTGCCAATGAACCGGGATCTTCAATAATGCCTGGCAAAGTAAACCCAACTCAATGCGAGGCCATGACCATGTTGTGTACCCAGGTTATGGGGAATGATACTACCATAACCTTTGCCGGTGCTTCGGGTAATTTTGAATTAAATGTATACAGACCGGTAATTGCATATAATATTTTACAATCAATTCGTCTTTTATCAGATGGTTGTGACTCATTGAGAACTAACGCGGTTGATGGTATCGAGCCCAACTTGGAGCGTATAAACCATAATCTTTATAATTCACTAATGCTGGTAACTGCATTAAATCCTCACATTGGATACGATAAGGCNTCTGAGGTTGCAAAAAAAGCTTATAAGGAAAACACTACACTTCGAGATGCTATCGAGAAATTGGGCTACATGTCAGGAGAAGAATTTGATAATCTTGTTAAGCCAGAAGATATGATTAGTCCAAGGGANAAAAANTAATTGGNGAATACCATTTGTCTTTTAATTAATNTTTATTGNNCNANCACTAATTTTATCTTAATACAATAAAATCAAATCATAAAGATGGATATAAAAAAAATTATCTACAGGTGTCTTATACTAATTGCTGTAGGGATGTTAGGTGTATTAAGCATTATTCTTACTTTATCGAAGAGATCTTCCTTCCTTAGAACAATTAGAGAACTATGATCCTGACTTAGTGACAAGAATATATTCTGCAGATGGAAAAGTCTTAAATGAATTGTTTGTACAGAAGAGAGTCTTTATCGAGTTAGATAAAATACCTGAACATATGCAATATGCTGTAGTGTCATCAGAGGATCGTAGATTTTTTGACCACTGGGGCCTTTCCATGAGAAGTATTGCCAGAGCNGTGATGNTCAATACACTCTCATTAAGTTATAGACAAGGCTTCTCTACTTTAACTCAACAACTTGCTCGTAATCTTTATAAATCTGTTGGCTTTGAGGATAGTATTCTTAGGAAGGTTAAAGAAATGATTACCGCCATCCAAATTGAACGGACTTATACAAAAGATGAAATATTAGAAATGTATCTTAATACAGTTCACTTTGGGCATGGAACCTATGGTGTTGAGGCTGCTACAAAGAGATTCTTTGGAAAGGAGTCAAAATACTTAACTATAGACGAGTCTGCATTATTGGTGGGACTCTTACCTGCACCCGCTAGTTACTCGCCCATTCATCATCCAGACAGAGCAATACGTAGGAGGAATACCGTATTGCGTCTGATGCGCGATCAGGGATACATAGATAAGGGTGAGCATGAAGAAAATAGAGCAAGAACATTGGAAACGGTTTTAGAAGTACCTAAAAGAGGAACAGCACCGTACTTTACTGAATACGTAAGAAGAGTGCTTGAAAAACAAGATACGGCATTGGGGATAAATATTTACAGAGACGGCCTTAAGATTTATACAACCTTGGATTCTAGACTCCAGACTATTGCTGAAGATGCGGTATTAAAAACGGTTAAGGATGACCAAGAACGTTTAAATAAGCGCCTCTACAAAAATCGAGAGGAATTTGAAGATTTGGCCTACTTAACAATTTACGAAGAAGATAGCATTAAAATGATGTTGGCAGGAGAGGGGCAACTTTACAAAGATTTAAGGGACAAGCTTTTAGTTCAGAGTGCCTTTGTTGCCTTGGATCCAAGTACTGGCGGAATACTTGCAATGGTAGGTGGAAGGCCTGACTATCATGATCAATACAACCGTGCAGTACAGGCTAAAAGACAACCTGGTTCTGTTTTTAAGCCATTTGTTTATACTACAGCATTGGATAATGGATATCCTGTGACAGAACAATTATTAAATCAGCCTGTAGTTTTAAATATTCAAAACATGGATGGTACTTGGGTAAAGTGGAAACCGCAAAACTACGATGGTAGCACAGGTGGATTGACCACATTTAGAGAGGGCTTGAGAAAATCAATGAATTTGATATCTGTTCGGATGGTTCAGCAAGATATAGCACCTGCAGACCAAGTAAAACAAACTGCTAAACGAATGGGAATCAATACAGATATCAGAGCAGTTGATGCAATTGCATTAGGAACCTCAGAGGTATTTCCAATTGAAATGGTAAGCGCCTATTCGGCCTTATCAAATATGGGTGTTTACTCAAAGCCTTTTGCAATTACAAAAATTGAAGACAGGTATGGAAACATAATCAAAGAATATTACCCAGATCGTAAAGAAGTCTTGAGTGAAGAGACAGCTTATCTAATGACTAGCTTGATGCAAACTGTTATGGATCGAGGGACAGGAGGAAGCGCCAGATGGAAATACAAGTTTAATAGACCTGCTGCTGGAAAAACAGGCACAACTCAAGGTTGGAGTGATGCTTGGTTTGTGGGATTTACTCCACAAATAGCTGCGGGTTGCTGGTTTGGAGTAGATGATTTCAAAGTTCCTCTTGGACCTGGTCAAGATGGAAGCAGAGCTGCATTACCTGCATGGGCTAGATTTATGAAAGCCGCACACGATACTCTAGGATTGCCTGTGGAAAAATTTGCTAAACCAAGTGGAATTGAGGACAATGAGATATGCTCATTAACTAAAAAAAAGCCATTACCAGCTTGTCCAGTTGAAACAGAAATATTCAAAAGCGGTACTGAGCCGACCCAAAAGTGCAAGGTACATCGGACCGAATAGACTTATATTATTGTTTGTTTTTCTTGAGTTGCTATTTTATCAATAGTTAGTGTTTTGCTTAACGTTTCAGAAACTGTATTAATTTTTTCTTTGTTTGAACAAAATACCCTAAAAACTGGCTGATCTTGGTAAACTCTATCTCCAGTTTTTTTTAGAAACTCTATTCCCGCTGTTTGATCTAACTTTTGATCTCTATTTTGTAACACACATCCCATCTCAACTAAATGCCAGCCAATGGATTCAGTATCCATTCTCTGGATAAAGCCTGAATTTACCGGGTATATGTATGTTTCATATTTTGGTAATGATTGGCTANNNANCTCATTTAAACGGCCACCTTGAGTTTNTACTGAATTTTCAAATATTTTCAAAGCCTTTCCNGAATCTATTATATTTTTTTGAAGTTCAACAGCCTNGGGCAATGTTTTTGCGGCACCTGATTGAAGTAATAATTGTGAACCTAATTCAAAAGTAACCTCCATAAGGTCATTTGGTCCTTTTCCTTTTAGACACTCTATTGCTTCAAAAACTTCACAGGATAATCCAGCATAATTTCCGAGTGGTTGATTCATATTCGAGTATATGATATCTGTTTTTATATTAAAAGCCTCCCCAATTTTTTTCATCCAAGATCCCAATTCAATTGCCTTATGTTTACTTTTCATAAAAGTCCCATTGCCAACCTTTATATCAAGCACAAGGCCAGATATGCCCTCTGCAATCTTTTTACTCATGATAGACCCGCAAATGAGAGGTATTGATGCAACCGTACCCGTTTTGCTTCTTAAATCATAAATCCTTTTATCAGCAGGGCATATTTCTTCTGATTGTGCCATAACAGCATATCCGCTCCTAGACACCCATTCTATAAAATTATCAATGTCAGGATTAGTATTGAAACCCGGTATGCACTCTAGTTTATCGATAGTACCACCTGTAAATCCAAGCCCTCTTCCTGCAATCATTGGGATTTTTAATCCTAGTCCTGCAATAATTGGTGCCANAATTAGAGATATCTTATCTCCTATACCTCCGGTAGAATGCTTATCAGCAACAAAATNTTTAGAATCTGAAAAATCAAGTGTTTTTCCTGATTTTAACATAACCTCTACTAGTGAAAATACTTCTTCCTCATCCATGCCATTAAAATATATTGCCATTAGCATCGCAGACATTTGGGCGTCTGTTACTTCGCCAATAAGATATCCATTAAAAAATAGTTGTACATCATTTTTTTTTAGATTAAACCCATCACGTTTTTTTGATATNAGGTTTGAATAAATCAATTTGANCTTTNTTCCTTTTTCAAAAANGANANGATAGATATTGGGGCNCTNTCTCTTATAGTNTGGAGTATNAGGTAAAGAGCAAGNGTCAGAAGTACTAANTTAGGNACCCACATACCAACTTCAGGAGTAACCTGATTTCTATCCGCTAGTTCTTCGCCACCAATTAANAGNACATANTATAATAAAAAAAATCCAAANCTAAGTGAGGTACTCACTGCNAAACCTCCNTTCTTAGCCATAACNCCTAATGGAGCACCCAATAGTACAAAGAGAATGCATGCAAATGGGATTGAAAATTTTTTATGAGCCTCAACTGTGTATTTGTTTTTACCCTTTAAATAGCTGGCAATGAGTCCAAATTCATTTTTCACTTGCCTTTCTAGACTTCTAAGTTGCCTTTCTTTTTTCTTAATTATTGCACCGGCTAGTGCAGTGTCAGAGGTAATGGAATCTCTTGCAATTGAAACAATATTAATTCCTTCTTCAATTGATAAAGGTAGTATGCTATCACCTAAAGTTCTAAAGAAAGAACCCTTTAATCTTCTTTGAACAACAGATAATTTTTTTTCATATCCATTAACCTTTTTTATTATCATTGGAATTGTCATTTCTCTATCTGTTCTATTTGAGGAATCTCTTCTGTTTAAAAGAATATCGTCAGCCGGAATGATAATCTTATGAGTTTCGAAAATAATTCTACGGTAATTTGTAAAATCGTTATTTTCTAGTTCATGTATTTCACCATCGCGTAATGTAAGTAAAAAAGCATCCGCAAGGGTGGAAAGTGTTCCAGTTTTTGAATGAATACTTGTCTGAGATTTTTGCTTCCCTTTTGAAAAAATTCGAACATCTGACATTAACTCTCCATCTTGTCCTCCAATTATCATACTATATCCAGGGAGATTATCTAAAAAGACACCAGGCTCAATGTTCATTCCAGGTCTCTTTTTATATATATCGCCAGAAAGTAAGCGAGCGTGAAAATTCATATCAGGCAAAATAAAATTATTAAATGTGATTAAAAGTAAAGCTACGGTAATTCCAAAAAGTAATGGTGCTCTGATTATTGTAATAAAACT